>Ga0164290_1000677_pt1 | contig 93415 bp, 90 predicted proteins | sample Micstemetagenome_FD_108782 | JGI IMG/M metagenome (GOLD analysis project Ga0164290, IMG submission 108782) | Contaminated culture microbial community from soil near Moab, Utah, USA - Microcoleus steenstrupii SON62 (Illumina Assembly) | ecosystem: Environmental > Terrestrial > Soil > Soil crust...
CACCAGTCACGAGTCACCAGTCACGAGTCACCAGTCACGAGTCACCAGTCACGAGTCACCAGTCACGAGTCACCAGTCACGAGTCACCAGTCACGAGTCACCAGTCACGAGTCACCAGTCACGGCTTCACCGACCAGTCCACCCACCCGAACCAGGCGGTCGCCAGCACGATCAGGCCGAACGCGATCCGGTACCACACGAACACCGTGAAGTCGTGGTGGGCCACGTAGCGGATCAAGGCGCGCACCGCCAACAGGGCACTCACGAATGCCGCGACGAAGCCCACGCCGAACAGGGCCAGGTCGTCGGCACCGAGCAGGTTGCGGTGCTTGTAAAGGTCGTAGAGCGCGGCGGCGGTCAGCGTCGGGATCGCGAGGAAGAACGAGAACTCGGTCGCCGCGCGGCGGGACAGTCCGAAGTAAAGGCCGCCGATGATCGTGGCGCCCGATCGCGACGTGCCCGGGATCAGCGCGAGTGCCTGGGCGAGCCCCACCTTGAGGGCATCGACCGGACTCATGGCCTCCACTTCCTGGACGCGGATTACGTGCTTGCGCCGCTCGACCCAGAGGATCAGCAGGCCACCGACGATGAAGGCCGCCGCGACCGGCACCGGATGGAACAGGTGGCGCTTGATGGCCGAGCCGAACGCGAGCCCGAGGATGGCCGCCGGCAGGAACGCGATAGCCAGGTTGAGGACGAACCGGCGTGACGTGGCCGAGTTGCCGAGGCTCACTGCGACGTTCGTCAGCCGTGCGCGATACTCCCAGACGACCGCGACGATCGCTCCCAACTGGATGACGATCTCGAACAGCTTGCCCTTGTCGTCGTTGAAGTCGAGCAGAGCCCCCACAATGATGAGGTGCCCGGTGCTGGAGATCGGCAGGAATTCGGTCAGGCCTTCGACCACACCGAGGATGAGGGCCTTGAGGAGCAGTATCGGATCCATGGCGGCGGCGGATTATAGCCGCGGCCCCGTCATCAAGTTCGATGTCTTCCGGACGTTAATGGCACGTCGGCCGACAGTAACGCCGAACCGCTACCCGATCGCACCACCTGCTGCATGATCAAGAAGATACTCACCGGGCAGCTGCAGCCCGGGATGTACATCCACGACCTCAACTGCGACTGGATGTCCCACCCGTTCGCGCGAAGCAAGTTCCTGCTCAAGGATCCCGCGGATATCGGCAAGATCCACGAAGCCGGCATCCCCGAGGTCTACATCGATACCGGCAAGGGCCTCGACGTCGTCGATGCGCCTACGGAATCCGAGGTGCGTGCCGAGACCGAGCACCGAATGCTCGAGCTCGCGGCCGCGCCGGCCCCGGAGCCGATCAAGGTCTCCGCCATCGAGGAGCTGGCGCGGGCACAACGCATCCACGAGCAGGCCGGCCGGGTCGTCCGCAACGTGATGAACGACGCTCGTCTGGGCCGGGCCGTCCAGGTCGCCGACATCGAGGCCGTGGTCACGGACATCACCGCGTCGGTCGCACGCAACAGCGGCGCGCTGCTGTCGTTGCTGCGATTGAAGGACGCGGACGACTACACCTACATGCATTGCGTCGCCGTGGGCACGATGATGGTGACGTTCGCGCGACATCTCGGCCTCGAACCAGAGATCGTGCGGCAGGCGGGCATCGGCGGGCTCATGCACGACGTGGGCAAGATGAAGATCCCCGACAAGGTGCTGAACAAGCCCGGCAAGCTGACCGAGGAGGAGTTCGCCATCATCCGCCGCCACCCGGAGGAAGGTCACGCGATCCTGGTCGCCTCCGGCGCCGTCGGCGAGATCCCGCTCGACATCACGCTGCATCACCATGAGCGGATCGATGGTTCGGGCTACCCGCACAAGCTCACGCAGGACCGCATCTCCACGCTCGCGAAGATGTCCGCGATCGTCGACGTGTACGACGCCATCACCTCGGATCGCGTCTATCACAAAGGGATGGCGCCCACCGACGCACTGCGCAAGATGTTCGAGTGGAGCAAGTTCCACTTCGAGGAGAAGCTGGTTCACCACTTCATGCGCTGCATCGGGATCTATCCGGTGGGCACGCTGGTGATGCTGGAAAGCGGGCGACTGGGAGTCGTCACCGACCAGACCGACGGCAATCTCCTGGCACCGCGGGTACGCGTCTTCTTCAGCACACGCGCCAACTGCTACATCAAGCCCGAGGAACTGGATCTCACGCGCAGCAGCGATCGGATCACGAGCCACGAACTGCCGGAGAAGTGGGGCGTGGATCCGATGCGGTTTCTGCAGGCGGCCTGACGGCTGCCCCCACCCTAACCCTCCCCCAGCTTTGCTGGGGGAGGGTTAGGGTGGGGGCGCGCTGGCGCCTCAAGCCGGCCGATAAATCTCCCCACCCTGCCGCACGAACTCCACCGCCTTTTCCTCCATGCCTTTCTTGAGCGCCTCGTCAGCCGACACCCCCTGCGCCTGCGCATAGTCGCGCACGTCCTGCGTGATCTTCATGGAACAAAAGTGCGGCCCACACATGGAGCAGAAGTGCGCCACCTTCGCCGAGTCCTTCGGCAGCGTCTCGTCGTGGAACTCGCGCGCCTTGTCCGGATCGAGTCCCAGGTTGAACTGGTCCTCCCAGCGGAACTCGAACCGCGCTTTCGACAGCGCGTTGTCGCGGATCTGGGCGCCGGGATGGCCCTTCGCCAGATCCGCCGCGTGGGCCGCGATCTTGTAGGTGATGATCCCGTCCTTGACGTCGTTCTTGTTGGGCAGCCCGAGGTGCTCCTTCGGCGTGACGTAGCAGAGCATCGCGGTGCCGTACCAGCCGATCATCGCGGCACCGATGCCGCTGGTGATGTGGTCGTAGCCGGGCGCGATGTCCGTGGTGAGCGGCCCCAGCGTGTAGAAGGGCGCCTCCTTGCAGTACTTCAACTGCAGGTCCATGTTCTCCTTGATGAGGTGCATGGGCACGTGTCCCGGCCCCTCGATCATCACCTGCACGTCGTGCTTCCACGCGATGTCGGTGAGCTCACCCAGCGTCTTGAGTTCCGCGATCTGCGCCTCGTCGTTCGCGTCGTGGATCGATCCGGGGCGCAGCCCGTCGCCCAGCGAGAACGACACGTCGTACGCCTTCATGATCTCGCAGATCTCCTCGAACCGCGTGTAGAGGAAACTCTCCTCGTGGTGTGCGAGACACCATTTCGCCATGATCGAACCACCGCGGCTCACGATGCCGGTCATGCGCTTCGCCGTGAGCGGCACGAACGGCAACCGCACGCCGGCGTGGATGGTGAAGTAGTCCACCCCCTGCTCGGCCTGCTCGATCAGCGTGTCGCGGAAGATCTCCCATGTGAGTTCCTCGGCGCGCCCGTCCACCTTCTCGAGCGCCTGATAGATCGGCACGGTGCCGATCGGCACCGGCGCATTGCGGATGATCCACTCTCGGGTCTCGTGGATGTTCTTGCCCGTGGACAGATCCATCACCGTGTCGCCGCCCCAGCGGATCGCCCAGGTCATCTTCTCCACTTCCTCGCCGATGGACGACGTGACGGCGGAGTTGCCGATGTTCGCGTTGATCTTCACCAGGAAGTTGCGGCCGATGATCATCGGCTCCGATTCCGGGTGGTTGATGTTCGCCGGAATGATCGCGCGGCCCCGGGCCACCTCGTCGCGCACGAACTCCGGCGTGATCGCGGCCGGCAGCGACGCGCCGAACGATTGTCCCGGATGCTGACGCGTGACGAGGTCACCGAGAAGATCGCGCCGCTGGTTCTCGCGGATGGCGATGAACTCCATCTCAGGCGTCACGACGCCGCGCCGCGCATAGTGCATCTGCGTCACGTTGGCACCCGGCTTCGCCTTCCGCGGCGCGCGCTTCAGGTTGAACCGCAGTTCGGCCAGCTTCGGATCGCGCAGGCGTTCCACGCCGTAGTGCGAACTGGGTCCCGCCAGGGTTTCGCTGTCGTCGCGCTCTTCGATCCAGCGGGCGCGCAATGGCGGCAGGCCGTTGCGGATGTCGATGCGCGCCTGCGGATCCGTGTAGGGCCCGGAGGTGTCGTACACGAAGATCGGCGGATTCTTCTCCGCACCGAAGGACGCGGGCGTGTCCGACTGCGAGATCTCGCGCATCGGCACGCGGATGTCGGGGCGCGAGCCTTCGACGTGGACCTTGCGGGAGCGCGGCAGCGGCTGCACCGCGGCTTCGTCCACGTGCGCAGTGGCGGCGATGAATTTGGGGTTGGCGTTCATGCGGCTTCTCCGGTGACGGTCCGGCGTCGCGGCCAGACCTCGTGAAAATGGTTGAGCGGCCCATGGCCGCTGCCGACGTCGAGTTCGCCGGAAGCGCGGATGGCTCCCAGCAGGTATTCGCGGGCATCGCGTACCGCGTCGACCACCGCGGGCCGCTGCGGCAGTAGCGCTGCGATCGCGGAGGACAACGTGCAGCCGGTGCCATGGGTGTTCTTCGTGGCGACGCGCGGCGCCGACAGCAGGATCGCTTCGAGACCGTCGTGCAGGACGTCGGTCACGGTCGTTCCGGTGCCATGGCCACCCTTGACCAGCACGTGCTTCGCGCCGAGCGCCTGGAGGGCAGCAGCGGCCGCGCGCATGTCCTCCACTTCCTCCGAGACGGTCCGGCCGAGCAGATCGCCCGCTTCCGGCAGATTGGGCGTGACCACGGTGGCCAGCGGCAGCAGTTCGGCACGAAGTGCGGCCACCGCATCGGCCCGCAGCAGGCGATCGCCGCTCTTGGCCACCATGACCGGGTCCAGCACCACGAACGTCGGTCGGTGGCGCCGCAGCGCGTCGGCCACGACCCGGACCAGTTCGGCCGAGGCGAGCATGCCGATCTTGACCGCGTCGATCCGCACGTCGTCGAACAGGGTGTCGAGCTGGAGGCGGAGGAAGGCGGGCGGCACCTCGTGGATGCCGGTCACCTGCCGGGTGTTCTGGGCGGTCAGCGCGGCGATCACGCCGCAGCCGTAGGCCCCGAGCCCCGAGAACGTCTTGAGGTCCGCAAGCACCCCCGCGCCTCCCGAAGGATCGACGCCGGCGATGGAAAGTAGGTTCGGTGCTGGGTTGGTTGGCGACATCTTCCCTACGCCGGCATTACCCGGATCAGGTTCTAAGGGACTCTCTCACCCGGCGCGCGGCGCGCGACCAGGACCCCTGTGTCAGGTCGAGGAAGGTAGCGCAACCGCGCCGCCCTCGCAAACGTCGCCGGTCTCACCCTAGGGTGGCATTGTTTTTGTGTGATAATCGGCCGTTCGTCCCTCGGCCCCTGCCAACCTGCCGCACAATGGATTTCGAAGTCGCCCGCGCGAACATGGTCGAGAGCCAGATTCGCACCTGGGAAGTTCTCGATCAGCGCGTGCTGGATCTCGTCCTGGAAGTGAAGCGCGAGTCCTTCGTGCCGCCGGCTTACCGGGAACTCGCCTTCGCCGACATGGAGATTCCGTTGGGGCAGGGCGAGGTGATGCTCGCGCCCAAGCTGGAAGCCCGCCTGGTCCAGGAGCTGGGACTGAATCCGACCGACCGTGTGCTCGAGATCGGCACCGGATCGGGCTACATGACCGCGTTGCTCGCCCGGCTTGCCGCCCACGTCATCAGCGTCGAGATCGTGCCCGACTTCTCGCGCGCCGCCGGTGTCCGGCTGGCCGAGCTCGGCATCCGCAACGTCGCGCTCGAGGTCGGTGACGGGGCCCTGGGCTGGGCCCGCAGCGGTCCCTACGATGCGATCCTGGTCACCGGTTCGCTACCGATTCTGCCCGATGAATTCCCCGCACAACTCGCTCCCGGCGGTCGCCTGATCGCCGTAGTGGGGCGTGCGCCCATCATGACTGCTCAGCTCGTGACCTGTCTTGCTCCCGGCAAGACCACCACGGTGGGGCTGTTCGAAACGTCCATCCCCGCGCTCCAGCACGCTCGCGAACCCGAGCGCTTCGTGTTCTGACCCGCGCCGGCTTACCGAGGAGATTGAAAATCGACACCCGCAAACGACCCTCCCGGCTCCTGATCGCCGCACTTCTGGGCTTTGCCGTCAACGGCGCCGTGGCCGCCGATCTGATCTCGGTCTATCGCGAAGCCCTGGTATCCGATCCGCAGTACGCCGCCGCCCGCGCGAGCTTCGTGGCCGGCCAGGAGAAGATCGCTCAGGGCAAGGCCGGCCTGCTGCCGCAATTGAGCGCCAACGCGAATCTGAACTACACGAACTCGGACGCCAAGTTTCCCGGCAGCCCGCTGTTCCGCGAAGGCCAACGCGACTTCGGCACCCGTACCTACGGCGTGCAGCTGACCCAGCCGCTCTATCGCCCGCAGAATACCGAGACCTACGAGCAGGGCAAGCTGCAGGCGCTGGTGACCGAGATCCAGCTGACGGCAGCCGGTCAGGACCTGATGGTGCGCGTGAGCCAAGCCTACTTCGATGTGCTGCTGGCGCAGGCGAACCTCGAGTTCATCCGGGCACAGAAGAGCGCGATCAGCGAACAGCTGGCACAGGCCAAGCGCAACTTCGTCGTGGGCACGGCGACCATTACCGACACCAACGACGCCCAGGCGCGTTTCGACCTGGCGAACGCCCAGGAAGTGGCGGCGCTCAATGACCTCGAGGTCAAGAACCGCGCGCTGTCGGCGATCATCGGCAAGTATCCGGGCGCGCTCGCGGGCATCACCTGGCCGCTCACGCTGACTCCGCCGGAGCCCGCCGACATCAACGCCTGGGTCGAGCAGGCACTCGGTTCCAGCCTGCAGGTGGAGATCCAGAAGGCCGCGCTCGAGATCGCGAGCCGCGAAATCCAGAAGGCACGACTGGGACATCATCCGACCCTCGATGCGGTGGCGAGCTATTCCGATGCCACAGCGAACTCCAGCCCGCAGGGCTTCGGCAGCCAGATCCGCCAGGGACAGGTGGGTATCCAGTTCAACCTCCCGCTCTACAGCGGCGGCATCGTCGATTCACGCGTGCGCGAGGCCTACGCCAACAAGACCAAGGCCGAGCAGGACCTAGAGAACTCCAAGCGCCAAGCGACTCTCGCCACGCAGCAGTCCTACCTCGGTGTGACCAGCGGTCTCGCCCAGGTCCGCGCGCTGGAGCAGGCGCTGCGGTCGAGCGAAGTCTCGCTTGAGTCCACCAAGCTCGGACGCGACGTCGGCGTTCGTACCCAGGTGGACGTCCTGAACTCGCAGCAGCAGGTGGCCAACGCCCGCAAGGATCTCGCGAATGCGCTGTACACCACCATCCTGGCCCAGCTCAAGCTGAAGCAGGCCGTAGGACGGCTGACCGTCGAAGACCTCATGGGCGTCAACCGTCTTCTCAAGACCGAAGGACGCTAGGGCGCCCGTGTCGGTGACGACCCGGCAGCAGCGCCGGGTCGTGAGCGCCGGTTCCTGACTCGCGAACGTCGCGATGGCCCGGAATCCGTTGAAGGAGGCGTCGCCGGTCGCGCAGGCCAAGGCCGATCTGCGCGCGCGAGTGCTCGCGGCCCGCGACGGCATGGAGGCGCAGGTGCGCGCGCACGCGAGTGCCGCGATCACATCGGCGTTGTGGCAGTTGGAGGCACTGGCGACCGCCCGTTCCGTGCTCGCTTACTCGTCGTTCGGCGCCGAACTGGATACCCGCGGCTTTCTCGACCGCGTGATCGAATCGGGGCAGGGTCTCGTGCTCCCGCGAGTCGATCGCGATGCGCGGCGACTGCGGCTGTACGCCGTGGCCGACCTCGATCGCGACCTCGCATCCGGCACCTGGGGCATCCGCGAACCCGATCCGGCTCGCTGCCGCGAGGTCACGCTGGTCGACGTCGACTTCGTGCTGGTGCCCGGCGTCGCCTTCGACGCTCGGGGCGGGCGTCTGGGCTACGGCGGCGGTTTCTACGATCGTCTGCTGGCGGCGGCGGAGCCGTCACTGCCGTGCGTGGCCGCTGCATTCGCCGTGCAGGTCGTGGATACCGTACCGGTGGAAGATCACGACCGGACCATGACCACGCTCGTCACCGAGCGCGAGACCATCGCGATTCGATGAGTCGCAGCGTGCGCGCGGTGGCTCCCCGGTGGGCCGCTGCGAACGCCGCCGCGGCCGAACTCATCCGGTCGCGCAGCGCTGCATCGGACAGCACCCGGGCGGCTTGCGCCGCCAGTTCGGCGGAATCGGCCACACGGACGGCCGCCCCCGCTTCGACCGCCAGATCGGTGGCCTCGCTGAAGTTGAACGTGTGCGGCCCGATCAGCACCGGCCGACCCATGGCGCAGGCCTCGATGAGGTTCTGACCGCCCAGCGGCAACAGGCTGCCGCCGATGAAGGCGACATCGCAAGCGCCGTAGTAGGCGAACATCTCGCCCATGCTGTCGCCGAGCACCGCGCGGACGTCGGCCGGCACCGTGTCACCCGTGCTGCGCCGTTGCCAATTCAGGCCGCGGGCATCCAGCAGCCGGGCGACCTCGTCGAATCGCTGCGGATGGCGCGGGACGATCACCAGCAGCACATCCGGGATGCCGATCCGCTCGAAGGCGTCCAGCACGAGGGGTTCTTCGCCTTCGCGCGTGCTGGCGGCCAGCAGGATGGGCCGCGACGGCCCGAAGAGGGTGCGCAATTCGCGGCCGCGCGATTCCATCTCGCCGCTCGGCGCGATGTCGAACTTGAGATTGCCGGTGATCTCGACGCCCGTGGCTCCAAGGGCGGACAGGCGGCCGGCGTCGGCCTGCGTCTGGGCGGCGACGCCGCGGAGCGAGCGCAACGCCGCTCTGGTGAGGCCGGCCAGTCGGCCGTAGCCTCGCGCCGAGCGCTCGGACAGGCGCGCGTTCACCAAGAACAACGGGACCGGACGCTTCGCACAGGCGTGGGCGACGTTGAACCAGATCTCGGTTTCCATCAGCACGCCGATGCGCGGACTGAAATGGTCGAGGAACCGGTTCACCGCGAACGGCAGGTCGTAGGGCAGGTAAGCGCGGACCACACGGTCGCCAAACAACTGCTCGCCGGTGGCACGGCCGGTGGGCGTCGTGTGGGTGAGCAGGATGCGGTGGTCCGGGTAGCGCTCGGCGAAGGCCCTCACCAGAGGCTCGGCGGCGCGCGTCTCGCCGACGGAGACCGCATGGATCCAGATGACCGGGCCCGCGATCTCGAACGGATACCGTCCGAAGCGCTCCCCGACGTGCTCGAGGTATTCCGGCTGCTTGCGCGAACGCCGCCACAGGTGCCACAAGGCCCCGGTAACCAGCAGGTACAGCACCATCGTGTAGAGGAAGCGGCGCACGGGCCCTTATCTGGCGACCCTGCTGATCGCGGCCAGCACCATCGCCATTGACGGGACTTCCTTGCCGCTGCCCACGTCCACCGCATTGGCTTCGGCGTACACGCCCGTGGCGGCCGGGTCGGTGGCAACGTAGATGCCGACCGTGGGGCGCCCCAGGGCGGCCGCCAGGTGCACGAGGCCGGTGTCGACACCCACGACGCAGCGGGCCTTGCCCAGCAGGCCGGAGAGCGTGTGCAAGCCCAGGCGCGGCGGCACGACGGCATTCGGCACGTCCTTCGCGATGCGGATGCTGCGCGCCTCCTCTTCGGCGCTGCCCCACGGCAGGATGCACGCGATGCCGGCCCCGCCGAAATGGGCCGCGAGCTTCTTCCACTGATGGTCCGGCCAGAGCTTGCGCTCGGCACTGGTGCCGTGCAGGAGGACCATGAACGAGGCCGAAGGCACCCAGGAGAAGCGCTGCGCCGTGTCGAGCCACGGGCGCCGGTCTTCGACGGGCGAATCGTCGTCCGCGTCGGACGGAGGAAAGGCGGGCGCCTCGATGCCGTAGTCCGCCGGGCTGTCGACCGCGTAGGTGAGCGCCTGGGCCACCAACGACCGGTTGCGTTCGACGGCATGGCGTCCCCAGGGCACCGAGTAGGTCCGGTCATACGCCCAGCGCAGCGGCTCACGCGAGCTGCGCCAGTCCAGTCCGTGACGGAAGCCCGGTGCCAGTCGGCCGATCAACGCGCTCTTGAGCAGGCCTTGCGTGTCGATCACGTGGTCGTACGCGCCTTCACGAAACACCGAGCGCAGATCGCCGATCTCCCGCCACGTCGAGGGCGCCCAGAGACGTCGCCGCCACCTTCGCGGGGCGCACGAGATCACGCGCTGGAGGCCGCGATGCAGCGCCGGAATGGCGGTGAAGGCTTCCTCCACAGCCCAGTCGATGGTGACATCCGGCAGCGCGCGCCGCAGATCGCTCACCACGGGCAAGTTGTGCACTACGTCGCCGAGCGATGACGTCTTGACGAGAAGGATGGAGGGCACGAGGCGCAGGGAATGGGCGCGACGATCGATCGAATGACGGGCGAACTCATTATAATCGGCCGTCTTTCGGAACCCGGTTCCCTCCTCGTGAGCAAGACAGCACTGATCACCGGCATCACCGGCCAGGACGGCGCGTACCTCGCCGAATTTCTCCTCGCCAAGGGTTACACCGTCCACGGTATCAAGCGGCGGACGTCGCTCTTCAACACCGACCGGATCGACCACCTGTACCAGGATCCGCACGTCGACAACCGCCGCTTCATCCTGCACTACGGCGATATGACGGATTCGTCGAGCCTGGTGCGGATCATCCAGCAGGTGCAGCCGGACGAGATCTACAACCTCGCGGCGCAGAGCCACGTGGCGGTTTCCTTTGAGGAACCCGAGTACACCGCCAACTCGGACGCCCTGGGCACGCTGCGCGTACTGGAGGCGATCCGCATCCTGGGACTCGAACGCAAGACGCGCTTCTATCAGGCCTCCACGTCCGAGCTCTATGGTCTGGTGCAGGAGATCCCGCAGAAGGAGACGACGCCGTTCTACCCGCGGTCACCCTACGCTGTGGCCAAGTTGTACGGGTACTGGATCACGGTCAACTACCGCGAAGCCTATGGGATGTACGCGTGCAACGGCATCCTGTTCAACCATGAGTCCCCGATCCGCGGCGAGACCTTCGTCACCCGCAAGATCACCCGGGCCATGGCACGCATCAAGCTGGGCCTGCAGGAGGCGCTCTACCTGGGCAACCTGGATTCCAAGCGTGACTGGGGTCACGCGCGCGACTATGTCGAAGCCATGTGGCTCATCCTGCAGCAGAAGGTGGCGGACGACTTCGTCATCGCCACCGGCGAGCAGCACAGCGTCCGCGATTTCGTCGACGCGGCTGCGGCCGAGCTCGGCATGCGTATCCAGTGGCGTGGCCACGGCGTCGACGAGAAGGGCTACGCCGAGAACGGCAAGTGCGTGGTGGCCGTGGACCCGCGCTATTTCCGGCCGGCTGAGGTGGAAACGCTGCTCGGGGATCCGACCAAGTCGCGTACGAAGCTGGGCTGGAAGCCGAAGGTCACTTTCCGCGAGCTGGTGGCTGAGATGGTTCGCGAGGATCTCAAGGCCGCCGAACGCGATGAGCTGGTGAAGAAGCACGGGTTTGCGGCGTACGACTATCATGAGTAAGGCTCGCTACCCTTTCTTCCGGGGGCGCAGGGTTTGCCTTTACTCCCTCCCCCACGAGCAACGTTCGTGGGGGAGGGCTGGGGTGGGGGCAAGAAGTGGTCGCATGGATGCGCTGATCGTCCCCGTCCCGACTTTCCTCCATCTGCGACGAGGGGAGGGGCCGCACACATTCTGTGGTACCCGCAGCGGCTCATCCATCGACACCGCCCACAACCATCCGGCCGCGCGCGCAGGCGCCCCATGAAACCAGGCGATCGCTCGCGGGATCCCGACCGCATGGCGCGATTGTCCGCAGCCCTTGACCAGGCAGTGCGCGACACGGGGCTGCCGGTCGTGGCAGTCTGGCTCCACGGATCGTGGGCTACCGCCCACGAGCGGGCCGACAGCGACCTGGATCTTGGCCTGTTGGCGGAACGACCGCTGTCATGGACGGAGCGTGGCGACTTCGTCGCGAAGTTGGCCTGCCTGCTCGATGAGACCTGGGACATCGATGCGGTGGATCTGCTGCGGGCTGATACGGTTTTCGCGGCCATGGTGGTGTCGACCGGCGAACGTGCCTTTGCGCGTGGGGATGCCGCCCAGCGATTCGAGATGAGGGCAATGTCCGGCTATGCTCGCCTCAACGAAGAACGCGGCGCGATCCTTGCCGACATCCTCGAACGAGGCACTATCCGGCGTCGAGCCACCGTGGCCGAACCATGAACGATGTGGTTCTCGGTAAGGCGGACATCATCGAGCGAGCCCTCGCGAGGGCCACGACAACCTGGGAGCGACATGTCGACGATCTGGAGACTGATTTCGATGCTCAGGATGTCATCCTGTTGAACTTGCAAAGAGCCCGCGAAGCATCCATAGACCTCGCGATGCATGCTGTGCGGCTGCGCGAGCTGGGGCTGCCCAAGGACAGCCGGGACGCCTTCACTCTCCTCGAGCAGGCGGGCCTCCTTTCCGGCAAACTCGCGGGCCGCATGAAGAAGATGGTGGGGTTTCGCAACGTTGCCGTACACGACTACCGGGCGATCGACTGGGCGGTGGTTCGCTCCATCTTGAAGAGCGACCTTGTCGAGGTGCGCGAAAACTCGGCGCACATGGTTCGAACTTTCGGGACCGAATAGGGTGCAAAGCATTCCGATTGGGCCACGTAAATTGAAGAGCACGCACTCACCGTATAGTTTCAGACTCGATCCCACTGCCGATGAAATGCGTGAAGAGCGAAACTTCGTCGACGCCTGCCAAGCCAACACTGGGCTCTCGCCTGCGCTGAATGGAACCCGATAGCGCCATCTACGTCGCCGGGCATCGCGGCTTGGTCGGATCTGCCCTGGTCCGCCGCCTGGAAGCATTGGGCCACCGGAACATCCTCAAACGGACTCACGCCGAACTGGAGCTCGGCGATGCCGCGGCCGTGCGCCGGTTCTTCGAGACGGAAAAGCCGGAGTACGTGTTCCTGGCGGCGGCCAAGGTGGGCGGTATCCTGGCCAACAACACGTATCCCGCACAGTTCATCGCCGAAAATCTGGCGATCCAGACCAACGTCATCCACGAGGCCTATCGAGCGGGGGTGAAGCGCCTGCTCTTCCTCGGGTCCTCCTGCATCTACCCGCGCGACTGCCCGCAACCGATCAAGGAGGAGTACCTCCTGACCGGACCGCTGGAGGCGACCAACCGCCCCTATGCGATCGCCAAGATCGCCGGCATCGAGATGTGCTGGTCGTACAACCGGCAGTATGGGACCCGTTATCTGTCCGTGATGCCCACCAATCTGTACGGGCCGGGCGACAACTACGATCTGCAGACCTCGCATGTCTTGCCGGCGCTGATCCGCAAGATGCACGAGGCGAAGGAGCGGGGCGATCGCGAGGTCGTCGTTTGGGGTACGGGGACGCCGCGGCGGGAGTTCCTGTACAGCGACGACATGGCGGATGCCTGCTTGTTGCTGATGAACCTGTCCGATGACTTGTTCGATGCGATGTTGGCGCAGTATCAGCCGCCGCTCGTCAACGTGGGATGCGGGGAGGACGTGACCATTCGAGAGCTGGCCGAGACCGCCGCGAAGGTGATCGGATTTCCCGGCAAGCTCGTGTTCGATACGACCAAGCCCGACGGAACGATGCGCAAGCTGCTGGATGTGGGGCGGATGTTCACGCTGGGGTGGAAGCCCAAGGTTTCGCTCGAATCTGGAATCGGGCGCGCATATGAAGACTTCGCTACTGCGGTTGCGGCCGCGGAGGTGACCTAAATCATTCTCGTTTTGGCGTGATTCTCAGTCGAGTTGCAGCCCGATCCATTGGTACCAAACGTGCGTCCACGCGCTGAGACAGTTATCGTCGCAGGCAAGAGCGCGCGAGCGTATTGGTCTGATCTGTGGCGCTATCGCGAGCTGTTCGGTTTCCTTGCCTGGAGGGACATCGCGGTTCGCTACAAGCAGACCGCCATCGGCGCAGCCTGGGCTATCCTCCGACCGTTGTTGACGCTGGTTGTATTCACGGTCGTTTTCAGCGTGATCGCGCGATTGCCAGCCCCAGCAGGCGTTCCTTACGCGGTACTAGTGCTTGCTGGCCTGCTACCGTGGCAGTTCGTGTCTGCCGCCATGTCCGAGGCCGCCAATTCGCTAGTGGACAACGAGCGAATTATCTCGAAGGTTTATTTCCCGCGACTGATTATTCCCGGAGCTTCGGCGATGGTAGCCATTGCCGACGGCCTTGTCAGTCTGGTACTGCTTGCCGGCTTGTTCGGTTGGTACGGCTTCTGGCCAGATTGGCGCTTCATCACTCTACCCGCCTGGTTCGCGTTCGCGTTCCTGGCGGCAATCGGACCGGGGCTCTTGCTCGCTGCCCTCAACGTGAAGTACCGCGATGTCCGCTACGCTATCCCGTTTCTCCTGCAAGTGGGACTCTACATCTCGCCTGTCGGGTACAGCAGTGCGCTCGTGCCCGCACAGTGGCGCACCGTGTATTTCCTGAACCCATTCGCGGGCGTCATCGATGGTTTTCGCTGGGCGCTGCTGGGCGGCGCCTTCGAACCTGATTGGCGCGGCGTTGCGTTGTCTGCAGGCGTCTGCGTCGCTCTGCTCGTTGTCGGGATCCGGTACTTCCGCGCGACCGAGCGCTATTTTGCGGATCTGATCTGAAGGGCCGATGACCGACATCATCGAAGCTGAAGCTCTCGGTAAGCGATACGTGCTGACGCATAGGAGCAAGGAGAGCTATCGATCCCTGAGGGACGAATTGGCGGGTGGCGCGCGCCGTGCGTTTCAGAAGCTGAAGGGCAGGTCGACAGCAACCACTCACGAAGAGTTTTGGGCGCTGCGCGATATCAATCTGCGCCTGAAGGAAGGCGAGCGACTCGGTATTGTCGGGCGCAATGGCGCTGGCAAATCCACCTTGCTGAAGATCCTGAGCCGGATCACCGAACCGACCGAGGGTCGCGTCACCCTTCGTGGTCGGGCGGCGAGTCTGCTGGAAGTAGGTACGGGGTTCCATCCTGAGTTGACGGGTAGGGAGAACGTCTATCTAAACGGTGCCATCCTCGGCATGAGCCGAGAGGAGATTCGCCGCAAGTTCGACGAGATTGTGTCGTTTGCGGAGGTCGAGCGCTTCCTCGACACGCCCGTCAAACGCTATTCGAGCGGCATGTACGTGCGGCTCGCTTTTGCGGTCGCAGCGCACCTCGAGCCGGAGATCCTGATTGTTGACGAAGTCCTTGCGGTGGGAGACATGCAATTCCAGCGCAAGTGCCTCGGGCGCATGGAGGAGGCCTCGAGGTCCGGCCGCACCATACTCTTCGTGAGCCATAACATGGGCGCAATCACGGCACTATGTGATCGATGCGTCGTGCTTGACCAGGGGAGCATCACCTACGACGGATCGCCAGCAGAAGGGGTGTTGCGTTACCTTTCGGTGGGAGGAGGGGCCTCAGCGTCATCGTTCGACTGGTCGAAGAACGAGCGTACGGTCGGCGATGGATTCGCTCGACTACTTGCCGGTGCCGTGCGGGACGACAAGGGTAGCGCCATCTTCGAAAGCGACCTTGGTGACGAGGTGCGCATCGAAATGACCTATGAGTTGATTCAAAGCGCTAGTGGTGTTCCAGTGCCAAATTTCCACGTGTTTCGAGCAGACGGGACCTGCGCGTTCATATCGAGCCCCGCGGGACTGAAGCCCATGGAGCCAGGACGATATTTAGCGGAGTGCAGGGTCCCTGCGCACTTTCTTAATGACGGGATCTACGTCGTCGGGCTTGGGTTGACGTGGCTGTCAGATACCGGATTCAGTGTGAGCTTCTTCGAGCAAGGCGCGCTCAGCTTTAGCATGCGTGATCCGATGGATCCGACTTATCGCTACAGTTACGGTGGCCCGATCCCTGGGGCGGTGCGACCGCAGCTTGAATGGTCAGTCCGGGAGCTGAATTGAAAGTTGTCATTCTGGCGGGTGGCCTAGGGACGCGAATAAGCGAAGAGTCGCACCTGCGCCCAAAGCCGATGATCGAGGTCGGCGGCAAGCCGGTCCTTTGGCACGTAATGAAGATCTACGCAGCCCATGGTGTGCGGGACTTCATCATCTGCCTCGGCTATAAGGGCTACATGATCAAGGAATACTTCGCCAACTATTTCCTCCACATGTCAGACGTGACCTTCGACATGGTTTCCAATCGCATGGAAGTGCACCAGGCGAGCGCAGAACCTTGGCGGGTCACGCTTGTCGATACCGGCGAGAACACCATGACAGGTGGTCGGCTGAAGCGTGTAGCGCGATACCTGGACGACGAACCCTTCTGCTTCACCTATGGCGATGGCGTTTCAGACATCGATGTGAGCGCACTGACGCGGTTCCACAGCGAACAGGGCACGCTGGCGACGGTGACCGCCGTCCAGCCGCCAGGACGATTCGGGGCCATCGATCTGCGTGAACATCGAATCACGAGCTTCATGGAAAAACCGCAGGGTGACGGAGGCTGGGTAAGTGGTGGTTTCTTCGTTCTTTCGCCGAAGGTGCTGGACTACATTGAGGGCGACGCGACGGTCTGGGAACGCGGGCCGATGGAGCAGCTTGCGCGGGAAGGACAGATGGCCGCCTACCAGCACCGCGGTTTCTGGCTCCCCATGGACACGCTGCGTGACAAGGTGCAACTTGAGGAACTGTGGGGCTCGGGTCGTGCGCCCTGGAAGATCTGGTCGTGACGCCGGAATTTTGGGTCGGCAGGAGCGTATTCGTCACTGGAGACACCGGCTTCAAGGGAACATGGCTGTCGCTCTGGCTGGAGAACCTCGGCGCGCGTGTAACAGGTTATGCGCTGGCTCCGCTGACGATCCCGAACCTGTACACGGAGGCAGGCCAGGCCGATGCGTACAGTTCCATTCGCGGTGACGTGCGCGACCTTTCCCACCTGTCCGATGCGATACGTCGCGCTGAGCCTGAAGTGGTGTTCCACCTCGCAGCGCAATCGCTGGTTCGGGAATCCTATCGTGATGCGGTGACTACCTTCGGCACGAACGTCATGGGGACAGTCAACGTGTTGGAGGCCTGCCGGAGTATGGCTGCTGTGAAGGCAGTCGTCATCGTCACGACGGACAAGTGCTACGAGGAGAACGCGCTCGGAGCGCCACACCGCGAATCGGATGGGCTTGGTGGCCACGATCCCTATGCGGCCAGCAAGGCCTGTGCAGAGATCGTGACGAGCGCCTACCGGCGCTCGTTCTATGGGGATGCCGCCGCCGCTCGCGTCTCGAGCGCACGCGCGGGGAATGTCATTGGTGGAGGCGATTGGGCTGCCGATCGGCTGGTACCCGACCTCATGCGGGCATTCGGCGAAGGCCGTGTCGCGACAATACGCAATCCCGAAGCGACTCGGCCGTGGCAGCATGTGCTCGATCCACTGGCTGGCTATATCGAACTTGCCGAGCGCCTGTATCGCGAAGGGCCCGCATACGCCGAAGCCTGGAATTTCGGGCCTGAGCCGGTGGGCTCCGTACCCGTCCGAGAGGTCGTGACTCGTGCCGCGGCTTTGTGGGGCGAGAGCCCCCGATGGACGGTAACGAGTGATGTACAGCTGCGCGAGGCTCCGGCCCTGGCACTTGACCCATCCAAGGCGAAGGAAAGACTTGGCTGGCGCTGCCGGCTCGGGGTCGGCGAGGCGCTGGAGTGGACGGTGAGTTGGTATCGTCAGTGGCTCGATGGGAAATCTGCGCGGTCTCTGACGCTGAACCAGATCCGTCACTACATGGAAGAGTCCGCCAGATGACAGAGCCTGTTTGCCGATTCTGTTCGACCCCGCTCGAAGCAACCTTCTGCAATCTCGGCCTGTCGCCGCTATCGAATGCCTTCGTGAAACCGATCGATGCGGGACACATGGAGGCCTTCTACCCTTTACACGCACGGGTGTGCGGAAACTGCTTCCTGGTTCAGCTCGAGGAGTTCGAGTCGCCCGAGAGGATCTTCAGTGACTATGTGTATTTCTCGTCGTATTCGGATAGTTGGCTGATGCATTGCGAGAGCTACGCAAGAATGGCGATTGAGCGCTTCAACCTGGGACCTGCGAGCCAGGTCGTGGAAGTCGCGAGCAATGACGGCTACCTGCTTCAGTACTTCCAGCGGGCGGGGATACCGGTTTGGGGGATCGAGCCCGCGGCCAACGTTGCTGAAGTTGCACGCGAGAAAGGCATTCCAAGCGAGGTCTGTTTTCTCGGAGCCGATACGGCGCGTGCCCTTACGCAACGCGGTGTGCGTGCAGACTTGCTCGCAGGCAACAACGTATTCGCTCACGTGCCGGACCTGAACGACTTCACCGAAGGTCTGCGGATTCTTCTGGCACCCGAGGGGATTCTCACGCTCGAGTTCCCGCACCTCATGAGATTGATCGAAGAACGGCAGTTCGACACGATTTATCACGAGCATTATTCGTATTTCTCTCTCTTTACGGCAACCAAGGTGTTGGCCGAACACGGACTACGTGTGTTCGACGTCGATGAGTTGTCCACGCACGGGGGATCATTGCGCGTGTACGCCTGTCACGAAAGCGCTGCCGTAGCACGCATGACCGCGAGGCCCGACGCATTGATCGCGAGAGAGGAAGCGGCTGGTCTGACGGACCTCGCAACCTACGTACGATTTGACGACCAGGTCCGGGCCACCAAACGATCTCTCCTGCGCTTTCTCATCGAGGCCCGCGAGCAGGGGAAGCACGTGGTGGGCTACGGGGCGCCCGCCAAGGGAAACACCCTGCTCAACTACTGCGGCATACGTACCGACTTCATCGACTATGCGGTGGACCGCAGTCCGTACAAGCAGGGGTTGCTGATGCCCGGGACGCGTATTCCAGTTCACGCCCCCTCGATGATCCTGGAAACGCGCCCGGACTACTTACTCATCCTGCCGTGGAACCTGAAGGATGAGATCATCGAGCAAATGAAGACGATCCGCAGCTGGGGTGGTCAGTTCGTGGTGCCGATCCCGGCCGTCGCGCTGATCCAGTGAAGTTCACGCCTACCCCGATCCCTGGCGCATTTCTCGTGGAGATTGAACCGATCGAGGACGAGAGAGGTTTTTTCGCTCGCACGTGGTGCGCCCGAGAGTTCGAGGCGGCTGGGCTTTCGTCGGTCTGCGTGCAGCGCAGTGCTTCGTACAATCGTAAGCGCGGCACCCTGCGGGGATTGCACTATCAGTCCACGCCGCATCAAGAGGACAAGCTGGTCCAGGTGACGCGTGGTTCTGTATTCGATGTTGTCGTGGATCTCCGTCCAGAATCCAGTGCATTCGGTCGTTGGGAGGCATTCGAACTTTCGGCCGCCAATCGGCTCAGCCTCTATATTCCAGGCGGTGTGGGGCACGGCTTTCAGACTCTCGAGGACGACTCCGAAGTGGTCTACCAGATGTCAGAGTACTACTATCCTGACTTGGCCCGAGGCGTAAGATGGAATGATCCCGTACTAGCGATCTCTTGGCCCGTCGCGCGGCCCATCGTTTCAGAGCGCGACCAGGCGTTGCCACTTCTGCATGTACTTCGTGACCCACATGCCTGAACAACGACCGATCCTCAGCCACGCACAAATCGCAGAGTTCAACCAGAACGGGCTGCTCGTCATCAGAGGCTTCTATGACCTCGAAACAGAAGTCGTCCCTATCCAGCGTGGCATCTACGATCTAATAGGGCTGGCACTGAAAAAGGGTGGCCTCGACATCGAACGGCCAGCGTTCGATACCGCGACGTTTGACTGGGGTTTTCAGCAGCTCATCGCCTGCGAACGTCAATTGGGCGGTGAGATCTACGATGCAGTCAAACAGATCCCTGCATTCGTACGTCTCGTTGCGTCGCAAAAGAACGAAGGCGTTTTCCGACAACTGCGGGATGATTCATTTCCTGCAGTGGCTGGCGGTGGTTACGGGATTCGGATCGACAACCCGAATGAAGAAAAGTACCGGGCTCCATGGCATCAAGAGTATCCGGCACAGCTACGCAGTCCAGATGGTGTAGTGATGTGGAGTCCCCTCGTCGAGATGACAAACGCCCTTGGTCCCGTCGAATTTTGCGTCGGATCACACTTGCGGGGCATAGTTCAGGTATCGACGCGTGACGCTGAGAACCCAGACAAGAGTGGTGCGTATGCGCTGCGCTTGAAGAACGAGGCGCAACTCATATCGTCCTATCCAAGGGTAGCGCCCTTGACGAGACCGGGGGATCTCGTGCTGGTGGACTTTCTCACCCTGCACGCATCCGGGTTCAATGTGAGCGATCGTTCACGCTGGTCCATGCAGTTTCGGTACTTTAACTTCAACAACCCCACGGGAATCCGAATCGGGTGGAAGGGTTCGTTCGCGGCTGGAGTCGATTTCAGGAACGTGCATCCGGAACTTGTGGCCGATTGATGAGTGCTGAAACCGAGCGCCCCTGCAACGTGTGCGGATCATCTCTGGGGCAACCCCTCTACCGTTCGCCGGGAGCGGAATCGTTAACCTCTCTCTGCGAGGTATGGCGCGGAGAGACGACGGTGTACCTGTGCGAAGATTGCGGACACCTGCAAACCAATGAGCTCCCGGACATCGATGCCTACTACGACCACGAGTACAACATCCTCGTGGAGAGCGTAGACGAAGACCAGATCTATCGCGTGGTTGACGGCAAGCCGGTTTACCGCACGGACCATCAGGTTGCAACGCTGATGCGAAAGGTCCCGCTAGCCCATGGAGCGCTCGTTCTCGACTATGGATGTGCGAAAGGCGCGACTCTACGAAAGCTGGTCGCCATGCGCCCAGACCTTGTCCCTTATCTGTTCGACGTCAGCAGCAACTATGTCCGATTCTGGCGGGAGTTCGCGTCGCCGGAAAACTGGGCGACTTACGAAGCTCCTGCCGGGTGGGCCGGTCGATTCGACTTGGTGACGTCGTTTTATGCGCTCGAACACATGGCCGATCCCGCATCGGCGCTACGCACGATTCGAAGCCTATTGCGGCCCGGAGGGGTGTTCTACGGTGTAGTACCCAATGTCTTCACCAACACGGCAGACTTTATCGTGGCGGATCACGTCAATCACTTCACAGAGCGCTCGTTGGCGAGACTGTTCCGCGAAACCGGCTTTGTCGTTAAAGACATCGACAGCACGTCGCACGATGGCGCATTCGTGTTTTCAGCAACGGTGTCCGCGCAGTCGCGCTCGACCAAGTGGCCCGACGAACTGACGCCCCGCGCAGACGACGCCAAGCGTCTGGCGGATTACTGGCGCGGGATCGCAACTCGTGTTCGGGCGTTTGAATCTGAGAATGGCGAGTCGGCCCGCGCCGCGATATACGGTTCGGGTTTCTACGGAAGCTTCATTGTCACTTGCTTGCGGCATCCGGACCGAGTCGAATGCTTCATTGACCGCAATCCCCATCAGCAGCGCAAAACGCTGTTCGAAAAGCCCATCATTGCGCCCCCCGATCTCTCAAACAAGATCGGCGTCGTGTACGTGGGATTGAACCCTCGAATTGCCCACCAAAGCATCGATGAGATCCGTGCATGGGTGGGTCGGAACCATAAGTACTTCTTCCTCTGACGTCGATGCTACGAGGCAAGACAGTGACGCTGCGCGATGCGAGGGATGCGGACCTATCGGTACTAGGCGGCATTCGCAATGACCTGGAGTTACAGCTCGCGTTAATGTCTGCGCCACGTCCCAATACTCGGGCCCGCGTCAAAGACTGGTTGCGACAGCGCGCTAACGACCCGCAAGGCGCATTCTTTGTGGTGGCTACTTCGGATGGAGACGAACCAATCGGATTCGTTCAGCTGGTAGGAATTGATCTGCTGAATCGCCATGCTAGTTTGGGCATCTGTTTGACGCCTGCGCACCACGGCCTCGGCCACGCGACTGAAGCATTGGACCTGCTCGAGGGCTATGCGGCCGATGTTTTTGGTCTACGCAAGATCGTTCTGCACGTGCTTTCAGGTAACGCTCGTGCAATTGCCTTCTATGAACGGCGCGACTTTCGCCCTGTCGGCACCTTGATGGAACATCACTATCATCAAGGGAGATTCCACGACGTACTGATCATGGAGAAGCGCCTTGATGCGCCGCCGACATGACTACCGTAGTGATCTCGCAACCTATGTTCTTTCCATGGGTTGGCTTATTTGAACAAATTCGTCTTGCGGATGTTTACGTGCACTATGACGACGCGCAGTTCTCAAAAGGCGGATTCTCCAATCGCGTCCAGCTAAAGACGTCGCACGGATCCAGATGGTTAACCGTACCACTGCAAGACCTCCATCTGGGCCAGGCGATCAATGAAGTTCGTCTTCAGGCAAAGCAAAGGTGGCAACCGGCCCACTTGGCACTACTCGAACAGGCCTATAGACGAGCGCCGCATCGAGACGCTATGTTGGCACTGGTCAAGGATGTGTATGCGCTAGACGCGAAGAGTCTGTCGGACATTGCGACCCGGAGTATCCACGCTGTGTGCCACTATTTCGGTTTGGAGATGGGAAGGAGATTCCTCCGTTCTTCCGACCTCGGGATTCCAGGGGCAGGTAGTCGGCGCGTGCTGGACGTCGTCAAGTCAGTGGGCGGTGACACGTACATCACGGGTCATGGCGCGCGGCACTATCTGGATCATGAGATGTTCGAAGACGCTGGCGTTCAAGTGCGATACATGTCGTACCTCAAGACCCCGTATCCGCAACTGCATGGAGACTTTACGCCATTCGTATCGATACTTGATTTGGTCGCCAATGTTGGTGCCGACGGACTCAACGTTATCGATTCACCTTCGGTGCATTGGAAGGAGTTTCTGGCTTGGATGAAGTGAAGCGATTCTTCGCGGAAGTGGCCGCAAACATTGACGGTCTGGGCAAGGATGCAGACCTGCAGGCTCTTTCGCGAATCTGGGTGCGCGAAATCGCGAGGCATAGATACGCGTACAACTTTACATGGATGGGGCGCCCCCTTATTCAGTTTCCTCAAGACATGGTGGCGATGCAGGAGATCATCTGGTCCACGCGACCAGAAATAGTGATTGAGACCGGTGTTGCGCACGGCGGCTCCCTTGTTTACTACGCTTCGCTTTTGGAATTGCTTGGCGGTGATCGAACGGTCATTGGAATAGACGTAGAGGTCCGAGCGCACAATCGTCACGAGATCGAATCTCATCCTATGTCGCAGCGCATTCGACTAGTAGAAGGATCTTCGACCGAGCAGCGAACGGTGGAGCAAGTTCGTAACTTGGTTGCTGGGCGCCGAGCGATGGTGGTACTCGACTCGAATCACACCCATGAGCATGTATCGCGGGAACTCGAGCTTTACTCGCCATTTGTAAGTGTAGGCTGTTATCTCGTCGTGTTCGATACGTTGATCGAAGACATGCCGGCGCATCTCGTTGGAGACCGGCCGTGGGGGCCAGGCAATAATCCCAAAACGGCCGTGTGGAAGTTTCTTGAACGCAGCGATCGTTTCGAGATTGATCACTCGATCGAGCACAAGCTCCTGATCACCGTTGCCCCCGACGGGTGGCTGCGGTGCGTGAGGGATTGAGCCCGGCGATGCGAAGGATTCCAGTCTCTGGTCCATGGATCACCGAGAGAGAGGTTGCCTACGTCTCCGACGCCGCCGCGACAGCCTGGTACGAAAAGGCCAACATCTTCCACGAGAGGTTCGAACGCGCATTCGCTGAGTATGCAGGGCGTCGCCATGCGATGGCGTTGCCGTCTTGCACCTCGGGCATCCATCTCGCGCTGGCTGCCCTCGGTATCGGTCCCGGTGATGAAGTCATAGTGCCTGAATCGACTTGGATCGCGACCGCGGCGCCGATCAGCTACGTCGGTGCGACACCGGTCTTTGCCGACGTGGATCCGGTCAGCTGGTGTCTGTCAGTAGACGCATTTCGGGCGCGGATCACACACCGGACGCGCGCTGTGATTCCCGTGGACCTCTATGGCGGAATGCCCGATTGGGATGCGCTCATCGAGGTCGCGTCCAACCATGGTGTAGCCATCATCGAGGATGCCGCCGAGGCGTTCGGGTCTCGCTGGCAAAGCCGGCCGGCGGGAAGCTTTGGAGCAGCAAGCGTGTTCAGCTTCCATGGTTCCAAGACCCTGACTACTGGCGAAGGCGGGATGCTGCTGACCGACGACGATGCGCTGCACGCGAGAGCGTCATTCCTGAGGGATCATGGAAGGCGACCAGGGGACACCATGTTCATGAACGAAGAAGTTGCCTTCAAGTACAAGATGAGCTCCATGCAGGCGGCCCTCGGGCTTGCACAGCTTGAGCGTGCGGCCGACCTCGTGCGGCGCAAGCGCGAGATTTTCGCCTGGTATCGCGAGCGCCTTCAAGACGTGCGAGGCGTCCGCTTGAATGCGGAACCGGCCGGCATACTCAACACATACTGGATGGTGACCGTTCTCATTGAGGGGTTGCCGAAGGAGACGGCACTCACAAGGTTGCGGGGCAAAGGGATCGACTGCCGACCGTTTTTCAGTCCACTCAGTTCTATTCCAGCCTATCGAGCGCTGGAAGCCAATCCGGAATCCGCGCGAAAGCGCGCTCCCGTCGCCTACGCGCTGGGCGAGTGTGGGGTGAATCTTCCATCGGGCTTTAATCTCGACGAGGAGCAGGTGGACTACGTGTGTAGCGCCGTGCGCGAGCTTACCGCGGCGCACTCGACGTAAGGTCCAAATGAGTTCCAACGCGCTTCACCGACCTCTCGTCTTATGCGCATACTTGGGAGTGCAAGAGGCTCCGCCACCGGCCAAACGGATGAATTCATGACGGTTGAGTGAGACATGTGCCCGTGAGCGTGATAACCGCACCGATTTCAGGTGGTACCCAGACAATTCCTCCTTCGCCGTGCCCTGCTCCGCTGGTGTCTGTGGGAATTCCCACCTACAACAGACCTGAGGGTCTGGCGCGAACGCTTGAATACATCACTCGCCAGACCTACCAGAATCTGGAGATCTTGGTATCGGACAATTGCTCCCCGGACCCTCGGGTTCGGGAGGTGGTTGAGGAGCTTCGCGTACGTGATTCGCGCATCAAATACTTTCGCCAGACCACGAATCTCGGCCCGAGCAAGAACTTTGAGTTCGTCTTGCATGCGGCGACCGCGGATTACTTCATGTGGGCTGCCGATGATGACCATTGGGAACCTGGGTTCATATCGGCGTTGGTGAATCTATTGGAGACTCGGCCCGAATGCATAGTGGCATTCTGCAACTTTGACGCAATTAACTCACTAGGTGAGAGGATCGATTCCTATCCGAATTTCTTCCCCTTGATGCAGGAGTACAGCGGAAAGAGTCTCGGAGTTCGCCTGCGGCACTATCTTGCACAAGAGGAGGCCCAAGGTAAGGCAAACATCCTTTACGGCCTTTACAGACGATCCGCCTTGTTGGTTGGCGGAGGGATAAGGATCTGGGGCCTTGGCACATGGGGAGCGGATATGCTGATCGCGTTTCGCATGCTCGCCCTAGGCGACTTGGCACTGTGCTCGGACCTGCTGTTTCATGTCGGGGTCGGTGACCGCGCAGCCAGCGTGTCGTCTGTCCGCAATGACCCGGGCACTGGTCGTCGGCTACTGAACGGATCCAGAAAGATCCTGCAGGGCGCGAAGGGGGTATCTATGAATCTTGGCTACTTTTCAGGTTATGTTCGGCTATCGCTTCTCGCACGGGGGTTGAGTATATGGGAACGCCTGTCGCTGGTACGACTGGCGCTTGCGCGGTTCTTCGCAGTTACCAAGAATCAGCTGGGGTTCAGGTGACCGACTCCATAAATTCAGAATCGCAGGCGATGCAACTGAACACATTCGCACGCAATGTGACGTCCCAGTTTGGCGAAGACGGGATCCTCGAGGAGATCTTTCGGCGCATCGGTGTGACGAATCAAGTGTGCGTGGAGTTCGGCGCCTGGGACGGCAAGCATCTCAGCAACACCTGGCACCTGTGGCATGAACAAGGGTGGGGGGCAGTTTTGATCGAAGGAGATCGCGCCCGCTATGAAGCCCTCCGTGAGAGCCTCTCCGCGTTCCCGAAGGTGCAGGCCGTACACGCCTTCGTCACGGTCGAAGGCGAAAGCAGCCTCGATCGGATTCTAGGGAGATGCGGTTTGGTGGGGACCTTCGATCTGCTCTCGGTGGACATCGACGGCGACGAGTATCACGTCTGGAATGCAATGGCTGGGTCGCGAGCACGGGTAGTCGTACTCGAATACAACCCAACGATTCCTCCGGAACTCGATCTGGTCCAAGCCCCGGGGGCCTACTTCGGAGCGTCCGCCAAGGCGCTCGTGCGCCTTGCACGTGACAAGGGCTATGTCCTTGCCGCGTGCACATTAACTAACTGCATCTTCGTCAACGCAGAAGAGTTCAGCAAGTGCGGTATTCCGTCTGTATCACTTCAGGCAGCTTTTCCACGCGAAAATCTGACATACGTGATCAACAGTTACGACGGGGCGATGTTCATCAATCGCAATCCGACATATTCACCGCGGCTACTGCCGTTGAGCGCCTCGACGTTGCTTGCGCAGGCAGTACGGGCCGCACGCACCCCCTCAGTCGACATAGCACCGGTGGAGGCGAGCACTGGTCTCGCGCCTGTTCGCATGTTCGCGCTTTCCACAGACCCTGACCTCAAGCCGCTATGGGTCCGCGTGTTTAACCGTGTATGGATCTGGTTCCTAACGACACCATTTGGTAGTCCGATCAAGCCGCTGATCGACGGTAGGGCAAACCGGCGTGCGCTCCAGCAGTGGAACGACGCTGGGCGCCCGCTGCCGCCGCCTCATGCGCTAAAGCAGACTGTCATCTTGGAGCATGCGAGGGCAGGGACCATCGGGACGCTAGTCGAGACCGGGACGTATCTCGGCGACATGGTTGAAGCAGTACGGCGGCGTATGCGGCGAGTGGTATCGATCGAACTCGACCACGCGCTCGCAGAACGTGCGCGCGCACGCTTCTCGCGTCATTCTAATGTCGAGATCCTCGAAGGTGATAGCGGGACCAAGCTTGCTGAAGTTCTCAGCGACCTCCGAGAGCCAGCGCTTTTCTGGCTCGACGGACACTATTCCGAGGGCATTACCGCGAAGGGCGCCAAAGAAACCCCGATTCTCGCCGAGATCGAAACCATTTGCCGACACGACGTGCCCGGGCACATCATTCTTGTCGATGATGCGCGCTGCTTCGATGGTACCCACGACTATCCGACGCTGGACGAGTTCCAGGCGTTCGTACGGGCACGCAAGCCGGGTGCGAAGATCGTCGTTAGTGATGACATCATTCGTATCACTTAATCGCGGTATCGAGTTATCGCCGGCTCTCGTGATGGAATGATTATCGCCAGACTAATAGGCGGCCTCGGTAACCAACTGTTCCAGTATGCGGCCGCTCGGGCTGTGGCGCTTCGTCATCGCCAGGAACTGCGATTCGATGTTTCGGGATTCGACACGCTGCCGGGACGCAGCTACCGCCTCCATCATTTCCAGATCGCGGGGCGTGCGCTCGAAGCCCGGGAACTCCGCGCGCTTGGCCTGCAGGGATTGCATTCCCCATGGGGTCGATTGAGGCGAAAACTCGGATTGAAGCCGCCTATGCCCATGATCGCGGAGCCGCACTTTCATTTTGACTCTGCTCTCGAGGGAGCGCCTGCGCATTGCTACCTGAACGGCTACTGGCAGAGCCCGCGCTATTTTGTCGGGATTGAGTCACGGATACGGGAGGAGTTTCAGGTGCAGGACTCGCTCACTGAACGGACCCGCGAACTGGTGCTGCGCATCGCTGACGGCGAGTCCGTGGCGGTACACGTCCGCCGCGGCGACTACATCTCGAATCCCACGGCGGCGTCTGTGCACGGTACCTGCGGTAGCGCGTACTACGAAGCGGCCGAGCGTCTGCTGCTCGAAAACCGTCCCGGCGCGCAGGCGTTCGTTTTCTCAGACGAACCGGCCTGGGCTGCGGGCAATCTCAGGCTCTCGATGCCTACGACATTCGTGGCTCACAATCCGCCCGAGCGTGACTACGAGGATCTGTATCTGATGGCGCAGTGTAGGCACCATATCATCGCGAACAGTACGTTTAGCTGGTGGGGTGCTTGGCTCGCCACGCATCCGCACAAGTTTGTCGTGGCGCCACGTCTCTGGTTTCAAGGAGCCAATCATCGTGTCGATGATCTGATTCCTGATGCATGGAAGCGAGTATGAGTTCCGTAGGGTCTATTCCAGCTTCTCCACGCGTGACCGTGATCCTGCCAGTGTACAACTGCCCGACTTACGTTCGACGCGCGATCGATAGCATGCTCGCACAGACTTTCACGGATCTCGAGCTAGTTGTTATCGACGACGGGTCTAGCGACACAACGCCGGAGGTTCTCCGCAGCATCGAGGATCCACGGGTGCAAGTCGTTACTCAGGAGAACCGAGGTCTACCCGCCACACTCAATCGCGGGATTGAACTCGCCCGTGGAGAGTACTTAGCTCGTCAGGATCACGATGACTACTCGAAGCCGGAACGCCTCGCCCGACAGGTCGCATACCTGGATGCTCATCCGGCCTGCGCACTTGTCGGATCCTGGGCCGAGATCGTCGAAGGAGAGAACGCAAGCGGGCGCGTCCACAAGCATCCGTGCGACGACGTCGCGATCAAGATGGATCTGCTATTTGACAATGCCTTTGTGCATAGCTCTGTGCTGATACGGCGCGAAGCTGTCAATGGGTTGGGTGGGTACTCCATCGATCCTGATCGTCAACCACCGGAGGACTACGAACTCTGGAGCCGGATTGCACGCAAGCATGAGGTCGCAAATCTCGCTGAAGTTCTGCACGCCTACCGCGAGATCCCGGGAAGCATGTCGCGGCTCGGGTCATCGCCCTTCCGTCGGCATCTGGTGCAGTTAACGGCTGAGAATCTCGCTTGGTGGTCAGGGCGCCCCTTGGGGCATGACCAAGCGCGCAACGCGGCTGCGTTGTACCACAGGGATGCAGAGGCGCTGGTGGGGCCACCGAATTTTCCGGAGATCAAGGCATTGATCTCGGATGCGGTAAGACGCGTTGCGGGGGCAACGGCGGCGGTTGACGTTGAAGCCGAGATCCGCCGCCGTATGGCGAAGTTGCGATGGCGGCATTGGGAGTTGCGGGTCGGCAAGGGACACACTGGTGCTGCGCTTGAGTGGCTGCGCTTCGTGCGAGGCGGCTTTAGGCGCTTCCGGGGACGGGGATGAGCAAGGACCAAAAGTGCGTCGTGATAGGCGGCGCCGGTTTCATCGGACGGCACTTGGTAGATCGGCTCGTGGCTTCTGGACGGCAAGTGACGGTACTCGGTCGACGCAACCCTGATGCCGTACAGTTATTACCCGGAGTCACCTATATTGTCGGTGACTATGGCAATCGGGCCATACTGGAACAGATAGTCACCGGTGCCTCTGAGGTAATCGATCTGGCTTACGCCACCGTTCCTCAGACGAGTTTCGGTGACCCGATCTTTGACATCTTGTCGAATCTTCCCGCTGCAGTCGGTCTGTTGCAGGCCGGTATCGCTGCAAAGGTCAAGCGACTTGTAGTCGTGTCCTCTGGGGGCACGGTTTACGGGCGTGCTACTGATCTCCCTATTCGCGAGACTCATCCCACGGCACCGATCTCGCCTTATGGCATTACGAAGCTTGCTATAGAGCGATACGCAGCGATGTTTCATGAGGTTTCGAATCTCGATACGGTGATCGTGCGTCCGGCCAACGCCTACGGAGAGGAACAGCGCCCGTTCGCAGGGCAGGGGTTCATCGCGACGGCGGTTCATTCGGTTCTACAGAGTCGAGAGTTGACGGTCTTCGGGGCGCAAGGCACGGTTCGTGACTACATTCACGTAACTGATGTGGCCACCGGTATTCTTGCTGCACTGGAGCACGGCAAGTCAGGTGGGATCTACAACTTGGGCACAGGCGTCGGGTCTAGTAACCGCGACATCATCGATCGGATCGCTTTGATGGCGCGTCCGATGGGTTTGGACGTCAGAATCAGGACATTGCCGGAGCGCGCGTTCGATGTGCCCGCAAACGTACTGGATAGCGCGAGCTTGAGCGCCATCTCAGGCTGGAGGGCTGAGGTTGTTCTCCCTGACGGAATCGAGCGCGTGTGGGAAACTGCACGCAAGGCGACAGCTTCGTGAGTTGGTGGTGACATGCGCATAGTGTTCGCGTGCGAGTGGTACTACCCCTCGGTGGGCGGAGTGCAAGAAGTGGTGCGGCAGATCAGCGAGCGATTGATACGCCGCGGTCATCAAGTCTCAGTTGCCACCAGTCATGTGGAGGCGAGGCACGAGAACACACTGAACGGAGTTCACATCGTTTCGTTCCGCGTAAGCGGGAACGCGGTCGAGGGCCTCCAAGGTGACGTCGAAAGCTATCGGCGGTTCATCCTGGCTGGCGACTATGATCTCCTCGTCATCAAGGCGGCCCAGCAGTGGACCTTCGATGCTCTGCTGCCTGTTCTCGATGCAATCCCCAGGCCGAAAGCTTTCATTCCTTGTGGATTCGGTGCCCTGTTGGACCCGGATTTCGCTGACTACTACCGCGGAATGCCGGATTGGTTGCGGGCGTTTGATCGGCTGATCTTCTATTCCGAGACCTATCGCGACGTAGAGTTTGCGCGATCCAATGGCGTGAAGGCTCTGAGCTTCGTCACCAACGGCGCTAGTGAGTTGGAGTTTGCGCGCGAACGTGACTACGGGTTCCGGGCTCGTCACGGAATTGGCCAGGATGATTTTCTACTTCTCACTGTAGGCACGCTCAATGGCGCTAAAGGGCATCGAGAAGTAGCGGAAGCTTTTGCACTTGCCGAACTGCCTCCGGGAAAGGCAAAACTCATACTCAATGGAAATCGTCCGACTCGGCGCTCGACAAAGCATCGTCTTGGACAAGTTATGCGGTTGCTGCGAGGCACCCTGCGTCCCGGTGGCCTTAAGGCGGCCGTTCACCGGGTGTCACGGTTTGCGTCTGTCCGTGCCCAGCATTCCCGTGTTCTGCGTTCCATCGTGAGGGGAGCGCTTGAAGCGCTTCCTGATCTAGCTGGTCGAATTGAACGCGAGCAACCGACCAGACGAGTCATGATCACAGACCTTCCACGGTCGGAACTGATCCAAGCATTCTTGAACAGTGATCTTTTTGTGTTCGCGTCGCACATCGAATACTCACCCTTGGTGTTGTTCGAGTGTGCGGCGGCGGGCCTACCTTTCATTTCCGTACCTGCGGGTAACGCTGCCGAGATCGCTCGGTGGACGGGAGCTGGTGTTGTTTGTCCCGCTCCGGTCGATGAAATGGGATTGCTCAGACCGGACGTGAAGTCCCTCGCGGCCGCAATCTCCTCCCTTGCAAACGACGCGAAGCAGCGTGCTGCTATGGCGAGGGCAGGAAAGGAAAGCTGGCGAAAGTCCTATACGTGGGACATCATCGCGGGCCACTACGAACGGTTGTTCCAAGACATACTCGGAGGAGCGGGCCATGATCCGCGATCGACTACGATTTCTGCTTGACGTTGCGGGGGTGCGCCCCATCCCACGTGGCACGGTTGCTCGCAATATGCAGTGCTCGGAGCCGGAGGTCGACTCATGGGCGATCTCCCGCCTCGTGCTGTCTCGTTTGTTGCCGGTCGTCGGAACCCATCCATTCCCTCTGCATGAGCTCATGCTGATGGCGGCGTCTGTGGCGTGGGTTCGGCCCACTCGGATCTTCGAGTGGGGGACGCATGTGGGCAAGTCGGCGCGAATCTTCTTCGAGGTGTCGCGTCAGTTCGAACTGGATGTTCAGATCCATTCCATCGACCTTCCCGATGACGTTGAGCACGGCGAGCATCCAAAGTCTAGGCGCGGCGCACTGGTTCGTGGCTTGCCGGGTGTCCATCTTCACCAAGGTGATGGCCTCGACGTCGCCCTGACGATATGCCGGCGCGATGGGAACGGGCAGGCGCTGTTCTTTGTCGATGGCGACCACGCCTATACGAGCGTTAGGAGAGAACTAGAAGGAATCGTCACTAATGTCCCCGGCGCAGCGATAGTCCTGCACGACACATTCTTCCAATCGGCGGCCTCAGGCTACAACGTGGGACCCGCATGCGCGATAACCGAGGCCATGGATGCACATCCTGGACTTTACCGCCGAATCGATTCGGGTCTGGGACTCCCGGGCATGACATTGCTGTTGCCCAATAAGCTACTGGAACAAGATGGTCGTTGAGGCTGACCGCCGTACGATACCGGTGGACAGTCAAGCCAGCTTCCGGGAGGTTCCTCTTGTCAGTGTCATGTTGCCCGTATACAACGGGGCAACCACGCTGTCCGTAGCGATTCGTTCCATTGTCTGGCAGACCCTCCCGAATTGGGAGTTGGTGTTATTGGACGACGGGTCATCTGACGCTTCGACCGCTGTTGCTGCCCAGTTTGCCGACCCGCGTATACGGATCATTGCGGACGGCCGAAGGAAGGGTCTCGCCGGGCGACTCAACGAAGCCATCGATCTGGCTCGCGGCCGATACTTGGCGCGGATGGACCAGGACGACGTCGCATTTCCTGAGAGGCTGGCCAATCAGGTGGCCTTCCTCGAGGAAAATCCGGAGGTCGATCTTCTCGGGACTCGAGCGATAGCGTTTCGTGGCGACGGCCAAGCGATCGGTCTGATGCCTTTTCGCGCTCGGCACGAAGCGATTTGCGCTAAGCCATGGAACAATATTCCGATTCCGCACCCAACTTGGCTCGGACGAGCAGAGTGGTTCCAACGCCACCGCTACAGAATGCCCGAGGTTGTCCGAGGTGAGGATCAAGAGCTCCTGCTGCGGGCTTCGCGACTCAGTACCTACGCGTGCCTCGACGAAGTGCTGCTCGGTTATCGACAAGGCCCCTTCTCAGCTTCGAAGGTACTTCCGGCAAGACGAAACTTGCTGGGTGCGCAGCTGCGACTGCACGTACGCTCCGGTCGCATCGACTTCGCGATGTTGTCGGTGCTGGCTTGGGTTGCGAAATCTGCCATCGATCTCTTCGCTGCCATCCCAGGCTTGGAGCAAGTCTTCTTCGCTCGTATGGCGGGAGAGATTCCGTCGGACGTGCTGGATCGATGGACCACGATCTGGGCGCGCACAAAGGGATGAGGATCAGAATAGTCGAAGCCATTGCGTCGTTTACGTGCAGTCGTCGGGAGCCGGAGCTTATGGGTTTCCGTGCGCTGGGCAGGTTGGGCGCTAAGGAGGCACCCGGGCAATTGACGTGGTGACCACCAGGTCCGTCCGTGCCTGTCCGATTCGTCTCGACACCGCGTTAGGAAGGTATCCGACTCGTTGACTGTCAGCCGCATGCGCATCGCCCGCATTGCCACCGTCCCCTTCTTCCTCCTGCACCATCTTCGCGGGCAGATCGATGCCGCCGTGGCGGCCGGTCATGAAGTGGTCGTCGTGTCGAGTCCCGTCGCGGGTGCTGACGCGCTCGCGCGCTGGCCTGGCGTCGCCTTTCAGCCCATCGACATTCCCCGACCGATTTCCCCTCTGCGCGACCTGCTGGCCGTGTGGCGGTTGTTTCGGTTCCTGCGCGCCTGGCAGCCGGATATCGTGCATTCCGCGACACCGAAAGCAGGGTTGCTGTGCGCGGTTGCCGGATGGCTGGCTCGCGTGCCGGTGCGCTTGCATACCTTCACCGGCCAGGCATGGGCCGAACGTACGGGCATCGTCCGCTGGGTCGGCAAACTCGCCGACCGGGTCATCGTTGCACTGAACACGCGCACCTATGCGGACAGCCGCTCGCAGTGCGAGTACCTCGCTGCCGAGGGCGTTGCTCCGTTGGGTCGGGTTGTCGTCTTGGGGGCAGGTTCACTAGGGGGGGTGGATCTGTTGCGACTCGATCCCGAGCGGCATCGGGCCGCCAGCGCAGCAGTTGCCCGGCGTCTCGGCATTGATGCGAAGGTCATCGTATTCATTGGCCGCGTCAATCGCGACAAGGGCATCGTTGAACTGATCGATGCCTCCCGAATGCTTGCCCAACGAGGGGTTGCTCACCGATTGATCCTGGTCGGTCCTTTCGAGCCGGAACTGGATCCGCTGCCGGACGCAACCCTTGCCCGGATTCGGGAGGAACCGATCATCAATGCGGTGGGCTACGACCCGGAACCCGAGAAGTACCTCGCAGTGGCCGACGTCCTGTGCCTGCCCAGCTACCGCGAAGGTTTCGGCAACGTTGTGATCGAAGCCGCTGTGATGGGTGTCCCGACAGTCGGCACCCGCATCGTCGGTTTGCGCGATGCCGTCGAAGATGGCGTAACGGGCGTTCTGGTGCCACCCAAGGACGCGGAAGCGCTCGCGCGTGCGCTTGCCGATCTGCTGTCGGACGAGCCGCGTCGGCGGGCTCTGGGTTTGGCAGCGCGTGAGCGGGCCGTACGTCTATTCGATGCGCGCGTCGTGAACGCACTAGTCCTGCAGGAGTACGAATCGTTGCGCGCCACCGGCCCCGGGGTGCGCCCTTGATCCTGATCACAGGAGCGAGCGGGTTCGTGGGCCATCATCTGATGCGCGTGCTCGAAGCGCAGGGCCGGAGCGTGCGAGCCGCGGTTCGCACGCACGGTAGTGGTCGATCTGAGCGCCAAGTGGTTGCCGACGTGGATGCTGCGACCGATTGGCTTCCTGCTCTGGCGGGCGTGGATGCAGTTGTTCACCTTGCAGCGCGCGTTCATGTCCTGAAGGAGACCGCCACCGACGAGCTTGCAGCCTTTCGAGCGACGAACGTGGCTGGAACTCTCAAGCTGGCGCGAGACGCGGCGCGGGCTGGCGCCCGCCGCTTCGTCTTCCTCTCCTCGGTCAAGGTCAACGGTGAATCCACCAGTGGTGCGCCGTTCACGGAGCGCGATGCGCCGCAGCCTCATGACGCGTACGGCCACTCCAAACGGGAAGCGGAAGACGCGCTGCGCGACGTTGCCCGTGAGACGGGTCTCGAAGTCGTGATCCTGCGTCCGCCGCTCGTCTATGGCCCCGCCGTGAAAGCCAACTTCCTGCGCCTGCTGCGCTGGGTCGACCGTGGCATCCCGCTCCCTCTTGCCGCCGTGCACAACCGACGGAGCCTCGTCTATGTGGGCAATCTAGTCGACGCCATCGTGCAGTGCCTCGATCATCCGGCCGCCGCGGGAGAGACGTTCCTGGTGGACGATGGCGAACCGGTTTCGACATCCCATCTGCTGCGCGAGATCGGACATGCCTTGCAACGCCCGGCGCGGCTGTTCCCGTTGCCGCCGGGACTGCTGAGGGCGGGTGCTGCCGCAGTCGGTCGCGGTGGCGATGCTGCGCGTCTGCTGGACGATCTCGTGGTGGATAGCCGCCGCATCCGGACGGTGCTCGGCTGGCAGCCTCCCTTCTCCCGCGAGAATGGACTGGCAGCAACCGCCGCTTGGTTCCGGTCGGGTCCCCGGTAGAATCCGGGCGCGCTGCGCCGATCCGCGCGCGGCTCCCCGATCCCATGTTCGTCCTCGCGATCCTTCTCGCCGTCACCGTCAGCTACGCCATCAACGGACTCGCCGTCCGTGGTATCGGGGTCGCCGCTCCTCTGGACGTTCCGAACGAGCGTTCGCTGCACACCCGGCCCGTGCCCCGCATCGGAGGCATCGGCATCGTGGCGGGCCTTTGCGTGAGTCTCATCGCGACCGACGGGCTCAGGCTCATTGTCGTACTGGCGCTAGTGCTCGCGCTCCTGTCCCTGTGGGACGACTGGCGCCCCTTGCCGGCGGTCGTTCGACTTGCCGGCCATCTGGCCGCAGCGGCGGCATTCTGCGCGACCGTCCAGGTACCGCCGATAGCGCTGGTGCCGCTAATTCTCGGCATCGCATGGATGACGAACCTCTATAACTTCATGGACGGTTCCGATGGGCTTGCGGGTGGCATGGCCGCGATCGGGTTCGGAACCTACGCTGCCGCGGCTGCCATGGCTGGTGACGACGCACTCCTCACGACCTGCGCGTGCATCGCCGTCGCGGCACTGGCATTTCTGCGGTTCAACTTCCATCCCGCGCGGATCTTCATGGGGGATGTCGGTTCGATCCCCCTCGGCTTTCTCGCGGGCTCGCTCGGTACGTGGGGCGTGATCCGCGATGGATGGCCGGTATGGTTCCCCATCGCGGTCTTTGCGCCGTTCGTGGCCGACGCCTCGCTGACCCTGGCGCGGCGGCTGCTGCGGGGTGAACGGGTCTGGCAGGCTCACCGCGGCCACTACTACCAGCGGCTCGTCCTGATGGGCTGGGGTCATCGCCGCACCGCTCTGGCCGAATACATCCTGATGGCGGTCACGAGCGTCGCCGCACTGGTGGCCCTACTGCTGGACGCGGTTGGCCAGGTCATCGTCCTCGGCGGTCTCGGATTCGGCTACATCGCCCTGGCTGTCCTCGTCGACCGCCGCTGGACGGCAAGCGCGCCGTCGCAGGAAACCTGATGCGTCCGCTGGCCCTCAACCCCCGCACGGTCGCCGCCTTTCTGCACGATGTGCTCGCTTCTGGCGTCGCCTGGTCCGTTGCATTCCTGCTGCGCTTCAACTTCGACATCCCGGTCGAGTTCAAGGCCGCGTTGTGGAACACCGTGGGATGGGTCGTCCTGATGCACGCAGTCCTGTTCTGGCCCCTCGGGCTCTACCGCGGGATCTGGCGATATGCGAGCTTGCACGATCTGCGGCGCATCCTCATGGCGGTCGCCCTGGCAGCCGTCTCGGTGCCGGCCTTGCTGGTATTGCTGCGGGTTTCCGATCCGGTGCCCCGTTCGGTCTTCGTACTGAGCCCCATGCTGCTGCTGCTGATCATGGGCGGCAGCCGCCTCGCCTACCGGGCATGGAAGGAACGCTACGTGATCGGCCTGTCGAAGCTCGATGCGAGGCCGGTGCTGGTGCTGGGCGCCGGGAGCGCAACCGTTTCACTGCTGAAGGAGCTCGCGCCGTCGCGGGAATGGCGGGTTGTCGGCTTGTTGGACGACAAGCCCACCCGCCTTGGCCGCGAGATGAACGGCGTGCCGATCCTGGGTACCATCGAGTCCTTGCCCACGCATGCGGCACGCCACGCCGTGCAGCACGCGATCATCGTGATGCCGGAGGCATCGCACCAGGTACGTCGCCATGCGGTGGACCTCTGCGCCGCGGCCGGTGTGACCGCCCTGACGGTCCCGGCGTTCGACGACCTGGTCGCCGGGAAAGTCACGGTCTCGCAGATCCGTGGTATCGAACTCGATGACCTGCTCGGGCGCGATCCGGTGGAACTGGACGCGTCCGGTCTCAAGACACTGCTGGGTGGTCGCTGCGTGATGGTGACGGGTGCCGGTGGATCCATCGGCTCGGAGCTGTGTCGGCAGATCATGCGATTCCGACCTGCGCGGCTCGTGCTGTTCGAGCTGTCGGAGTTCGCGCTCTACCGTATCGATCAGGAACTCGGCGCGCTTGGCTCGACGACCGAGGTCGTGCCACTGGTCGGCGATTCAAAGGATGAGGCGCGGGTCTTGGACGTCATGCTGCGCCATCGTCCCGAGGTAGTGTTCCACGCTGCTGCCTACAAGCACGTGCCGCTGATGGAGATCGGGAACGGCTGGGAAGCCATCCGCAACAACGTGCTGGGCACCTTGGTCATGGCCGAATCGGCCTCGCGCGCCGGCGTTTCGAAGTTCGTGCTGATCTCCACCGACAAGGCGGTGAATCCGGTCAATGTGATGGGGGCCACCAAGCGGCTCGCCGAGATGGTCTGCCAGGCCCAACAGGGTCGCAACGGTACCAAGTTCGTGATGGTGCGCTTCGGCAACGTCCTGGGCAGCGCCGGCAGCGTGATCCCCAAGTTCCGCGAGCAGATCGCCCGGGGCGGTCCGGTCACCGTGACGCACCCCGAGATTACGCGGTACTTCATGTCGATTCCCGAGGCGAGCCAGTTGGTTCTGCAGGCGGGGCTCATGGGAAAGGGCGGTGAAATCTTCGTCCTCGACATGGGCGAACCGGTGAAGATCGCCGATCTAGCGCGCGACCTGATCCGCTTGTCGGGTCTGACGCCTGATGATGTGCCGATTCAGTTCACCGGGCTGCGACCGGGCGAAAAGCTGTATGAGGAACTGCTCGCGGATGGCGAGCACACCCTACCCACGCCGCACCCGAAGCTGCGCATCGCCCGAGCGATCGAGATAAACGGCGAATGGCTCGAGCAGCTGCGCGCATGGCTCAAGGATTCCGCGCCGCTCGACGACGAAGCGGTCCGATCGGCGCTCGAGCGCTGGGTATCCGACTACCGGAGGGCGAGCCATGGCCAATGAGTCGGACGCAACGAGAGTGCGATTGTCCGCCGTGCTGATCGCCAAGGACGAAGAGGCGACCATCAGCGAATGCATCGACAGTGTGGCGTTCGCCGATGAGATACTGGTGGTGGATTCCGGCAGCACCGATCGCACGGTCGAAATCGCAAGCGCAAAGGGTGCCCGCGTCATCCACCAGCCCTGGCTGGGCTATGGCCCCCAGAAGCGCTTCGCCGTGCGCCACGCTTCCCACGATTGGGTGCTGTGCATCGATGCCGATGAACGGGTCTCCCCGGAGCTGCAGTCCTCGATCCAGTCGACATTGAAGGCGCCCGAGTTCCACGCCTATGAGTTCCCGCGCCGCAACCGCTTCCTCGGCCGCTGGCTCCGCCACGGCGAGGGCTACCCCGATCTGTCGCTCCGCCTGTTCGATCGGCACTATGGCCAGTGGTCCGATGACGCCGTGCACGAGAAGGTCCTGTGCGAAGGCCCGGTGGGGCGACTCGCGGGCGATCTGCTGCACGAGTCCGCCGAGGTCCTGTCGGGCTATCTCGAGAAACAGAACCGCTATACCCTCATCCAGGCCGAGACGCTGTGGCACGAGGGCGAATCCGCGCAACCCTGGAAGATCCTGGTGTCGCCGGCGGTGCGGTTCGTCAAGTTCTACATCGTGCGCTTAGGGTTCCTCGACGGCTGGGCCGGCCTCGTGCACATCGCCATCGGCTGTTTCAACTCGTTCATGAAGAACGCCAAGCTGCTGGAGCTCCAGCGCCGGAAGGCACCGCGGTAACGGGGCCTCCGGCGCCCCGGGCGGCAAGCGCGTTCCCGTCCGTCATCCGGACGGATTGCCGGCCGGCCAGCCTGTCTTTACAATTCCGCAATTCAATTGCGGATCTGTAAGACAAGGTGATCCCACGACACGCCCTGGAGACCATCGTTCGCCTTGCCGGCGATTACCGGGTGGTCTCCGTCACCGGTCCTCGACAGTCGGGCAAGACGACGCTCGCGCGAACGGCTTTCCCCGACAAACCCTATGTCAATCTCGAGGCACCGGACGAGCGCGCATTCGCGCTTCGGGATCCTCGGGGGTTCCTGGCGCGCTTTCCTGACGGTGCGGTGCTCGACGAAGCTCAGTACGCACCGGACCTGTTCTCCTATATTCAGGTGCTGGTCGACGAAGACCAGCGCCCCGGGCGCTACATTCTGACCGGGTCGCAGAACTTCCTCATGCTCGAGAAGATCTCGCAAAGCCTTGCGGGTCGAACCGGCATCCTGAACCTGCTGCCTCTCGCCTACCGCGAGCTGGCGGATGCGGGTCGTTCCCCGATGAAGGTCGACGAACTCCTGCATCGCGGCTTCTATCCCCGACTTCATGTGGCGCGGATGGATTCGTCGGATTGGTACGGCACCTACGTGACCACCTTCCTCGAGCGGGACGTACGGCGGATCGTCGCCGTCCAGGATCTCGACCTGTTCCAGAGATTCCTGGGGCTCTGCGCTGCGCGCACCGCTCAGCTGCTGAACATCGACAGTCTGGCTTCGGACTGCGGCATCGCTCACGGGACGGCGCGCGGCTGGCTCAGCGTTCTCGAGGCGAGCTATATCGTGTTCCGGTTGCAGCCGCATTTCGAGAACCTCGGCAAACGGCTGATCAAGTCGCCGAAGCTGTACTTCTGCGACGTGGGGCTCGCGGCCTTTCTCGTGGGTATCCAGGATGCCGCGCACATGGCGATCCACTCGGCGCGGGCGGCACTGTTCGAGACTTTCGTGATGACCGAGTTCCTCAAGACTCGCTTCAACCAGGCCCAGCGGTCGAATCTGTTTTTCTGGCGTGACAACATCGGGACGGAGGTGGATGTCGTGGTCGAGGATCGCGGTGGGTTGTTTCCGATCGAGATCAAGTCCGGGCAGACGTTCCGGGAAGACTTTCTGAAGAACGTGCATCGCTTCCAGAAGTACGCGGGCAGCCGCGCGTCCGGCGCCGGTCTGGTATACGGTGGGGACCAGAGCTACGTTCGCTCCGGTGTCACGGTCAAGTCATGGAGAGACCTTTGAGCGGTTCCGAAAGTGTTGTGACCAGGATCCCCTGGCAATGAAAGTCCTCGTCACCGGCCATGCCGGTTTCATCGGCATGCACACCGTGCTCAACCTCCTCGCCAGCGGGCATGAGGTGGTCGGGGCCGACAGCTTCAACGACTACTACGACCCGCAGCTGAAGCGCGATCGGGCTGCACGCCTCGGCGAGCGTCCAGGGTTCCGCTGCAATGCCCTCGATCTCTGCGACGCCACCGCGATCACGAAGCTGTTCGAGGAGCATTCCTTCGACCGGGTGATCCACCTGGCGGCACAACCGGGCGTGCGCTACTCGCTGAAGAATCCGCGTGCCTACATCGACAGCAACATCGTCGGCTTCCTCAACGTGCTCGAGGCGTGCCGGCACCACCGTACCCCGCACCTCGTCTACGCGAGCAGTTCGAGCGTGTATGGGGGCAACACGACCCTGCCGTTCCGGGAGGTGGATCCGGTCGACCATCCCGTGAGTCTGTATGCCGCCACCAAGCGCGCGAACGAGTTGATGGCCCACACCTACAGCCACCTGTTCGGGTTGCCGACCACGGGTTTGCGCTTCTTCACGGTGTATGGGCCGTGGGGGCGTCCCGACATGTCGCCGATCCTGTTCGCCGACGCCATCACCCAGGGGCGGACCATCGATGTCTTCAACCACGGGAAGTCGAGGCGCGATTTCACCTTCGTGGAAGACATCGTGGAGGGTGTGACGCGCGTGATGGACTACATTCCGACGCCCGACCCCAGCTTCGATCGCGGCAGTCCTTCGGCCTCGAAGAGCTGGGCACCATTCCGGATCTTCAACATCGGCAACCACGACGCCATTCCGGTGCTGCGCTTCATCGAGGTGCTCGAAACCGCGCTCGGCCGGAAGGCGCAGATCAACCTGAAGCCCATGGAACCCGGCGACGTGGAGGCAACCTATGCCGACGTCGAGGCGCTGTCGACCGCCGTCGGGTTCGCGCCGCACACGCCGATCGAGGAGGGCGTGGCGAAGTTCGTCGCCTGGTACCGCGACTACTACCGGTCCTGAGCGATCGCGGCGGTGTCCGGAGCGCGCCTCGCGCGGCGCAACGGTTCCAGGGCGGTGGCGGCGCCAGCCACGAGCATCCAGAAGAGATAGCCCTGGTCGCGGACGAAGAAGTCGTCGGTCATGTTCTTGACGAAGAGGCCGGCCACCAGCGCGACGCAGCCGGCGGAGAGCATGGCGGCCGTCGCGTCGGTCTGCCGTGCGCGGCGGCGCAGCCAGGTGCGACGGACCGCGGCGGCGATCAGCAGTACGAAAGCAAGGATGCCCGGGACGCCCATCTGGATACCCTTGTCGAGCAGCACGTTGTGGGCGTGCCAGTGCTGACCGTTGGTTTCCACCACGGCTGGATTGAGGAAAGAGAAGACGCGGCGGCCGAATCCGCTGCCGGCCCACGGATCGGCTCGCAGGTTGTCGAGGGCAACGGCCCAGATCTCCCAGCGCGGGTCCCGCGCCAGTGGGCCCACGGCAGGGTTCGTCTCGATGCGCGTCGCCATCTGCAGCGCGAACATCGCTCCGATCGCCGCGACGAGGAGCACGATCCAGGGGACCGCCGCGCGCCAGCGCACCCAGTTCCCGTCAGTGCGCACCAGCAGCACCGCGAGCACCAGCGTTTCCACGGCCATTGCCGGGAACACGGCGCGGTTGCGGGTGATCATGGCACCCATGAGGTTCAGCGCAACCACGACACCGAGGAGGATGGTCGTGCGTCGCGAATCGCGATGACGCCACAGCATCCCCAGCAAGAACGGCATCACGACCACGATGTAGGTGCTGTAGTCGCCGGCACCCGAGTGCAGGGAGCCGTGGCGTGCAGGATCGAAAGGGAACCCCAACGTTGTCTCACGGACTTCCTGCCAGCACGCGAACAGCGCCATCACGACACTGCCCGCCACGAACACGACGAGCAGTTCCTTCATCGACTGCATGCGCGTGAACCACGTCCCCGCCAGCATGGTCGCGATGATCCCGTACAGGATCTCCGCCTTGATCTCACCCAGTGAATAGGCCGGGTCGATCGCGTGCGCCAACGATGCCAGCGCCACCGCGGCGTACACGATCCAGGCCAACGCGAACGGAACCTGCAGCTTGAGCTTCCAGCGGACCGCTGCGAACAGCGTGAGCAGCAGCGCCGAGAAGAACAGCAGATTGCGCAGAGCGACAGTGCCCGCCGTAGGCAGGACCAGCACGTATCCGGCCAGCAGCACGAAGGCGAGCCGTCCCGCGCCTTCCGGGACGTGGCTGCCGTCGGGATGCAGCGCCGGGATTCTCTCTCCCCACCGGTTCATCGGTTGTCGTTGTAGGTGCCGCAGATTCATCCCGGCGGCAGTGTACAGAAGCTGCCCGACGTACCCCAAGGACGCTAAACTCTCGACTTGGGTACCACGTGCGCGCTTCCAAGCCACCCCATGCTTCCCGTTCGAGGGCCTGTGCGCCCCAGCCGCTGGCCAGCCACGCCGTCGAACGCCCCAGCCCGATGACCATCGCCCTGCCAGATCATCCCGCTGCTCACCGCACCGCCGCGGGCTCGAACCGGGTTCCCGCCCCGTGACCGAGGCGCCGGTCTGGACCCCGGCCCCGAAGGACGCAGTGCCTCCCGGCGAGCTTGGCCGCGTGCTGGTGGTGAAGCTGCGGAACATCGGCGATGTCCTGCTCACCTCGCCGGTCCTCTCGACTCTCGCCGCCCACGCCCCGAAGGCCGAGATCGATGCGTTGGTCTACCGCGACACGGCCGACATGCTCTCCGGCCATCCGGCACTGACGCAGCTGCACACGATCGACCGTGGGTGGAAGCGGCTCGGGCCGTGGGCACAGTTCGGGCACGAGCGGGCCCTGATCGGCGCCCTGCGCGCGCGCCGGTACGACCTCGTGGTGCATCTCACCGAACACCGCCGGGGTGCGTGGCTGACCCGCCTGCTCGGCCCGCGGTGGTCCGTAGCGCCCGACGGCGACTACGGCCGGTTCTTCGATCGCAGTTTCACCCACCGCTATCGCGTGGTGGGCGGCAATCGCCGGCACACGGTCGAGATCCACCTGGACAGCCTGCGGCGGCTGGGCATGCACCCGACGCCGGAGAGCCGCCGTCTCGTCTTCGACGAAGGTGCCCCAGCGGGCGACCGTGCGGCGCTGCTGCTCGCTAGCGGGGGCCTCAGCAACGGACGCTTCGTCGCCATCCATCCGGCATCGCGCTGGCACTTCAAGTGCTGGCCGGTGGCGCACATGGTCACCCTGATCGACGGCCTGCAGGACCGCGGTCATCGCGTGGTGTTGACCTGTGCGCCCGATCCCGCGGAGCAGGAGATCGCGCGCGCCATCCTCGCCCGCGTCGCGCGGCCGGTGGTCGATCTGTCAGGACAGCTGAACCTGAAGGAGCTCGGAGCGGTGATCCGGCGCGCGCGGCTCTTCATCGGGGTCGACTCGGCGCCGATGCACATCGCGGCGGCCGTGGGCACGCCCACCATCGCGCTGTTCGGGCCAAGCGGCGAGATGGAGTGGGGTCCCTGGATGGTGCGCAGCCGGATCCTGACCTCCAACCACCGGTGCCGGCCGTGCGGCTTCGACGGCTGCGGCGGCGGCAAGCGCAGCGAGTGCCTGGAGGACATCGCTCCGGTGCGTGCGCTTGCGGCCGTGGAGGAACTGTTCGGAGAGATTCCTTGAGCGGTCCGCGGATCGCGCTGGTGCGCCAGCGCTACAACCCGGCGGGCGGGGCCGAGCGGTTCGTGGCGCGAGCGATGGAGGCGCTGCGGCGTGACGGTGCCGAGATCACGCTGATTACGCGGCGCTGGCAGGACGGCGGCGGTGCGGGCATCGTCACGCTCGATCCGTTCCATATCGGCCGCACCTGGCGCGACTGGTCGTTTGCCCGCGCGGTCTGCCGGCACGTGCGCGAAACGCGCTACGACCTCGTGCAATCCCACGAGCGCCTTGCCTGCTGCGACGTGTACCGCGCCGGGGATGGTGTGCACCGGGAGTGGCTGCTGCAGCGCGGCCGCGTCGTGGGTCCGCTGCGGCGCGCGTCGCTCTGGGCGAATCCGCACCATCGCTACCTGCTGGCCCGCGAGCGCGAGTTGTTTTCGAGCTCACGCGTCCGGGCGGTGATCTGCATTTCACGCATGAACCGCGAGGAGATCATGCGCCACTACGGCACGCCCGAGAGCAAGTTGCCGGTGGTCTACCTCGGTGTAGACCTCGACCATTTCCATCCGGCCGAGCGGGCGCGGCTGCGCTCCGCGCAGCGGGCTGCGCTGGGTCTCGGCGAATCGGATCTGGCTTTGGTCTACGTCGGTTCCGGCTTCGAGCGCAAAGGCGTGGCGACGTTGCTGCGCGCGGTCGCGAAGTCGTCGGTGCGCTGCCACGCGATCGTGGTCGGCGGCGACAAGCATGCGGCACGCTACGAGGCGCTGGCACGCGAACTCGGCGTCACGGATCGCGTTAGATTCGCCGGTGTCCAGAAGGACGCCCGACCCTGGTATGCGGCGGGCGATGTGTTCGTGATGCCCAGCCTCTACGAACCCTTCGGCAACGCCAACATGGAAGCGCTCGCCATGGGGCTGCCCGTGATCACGAGCACCAAGTCGGGTGTGGCGGAGTTGCTTCAGCCGGGGGTGAGCGGCTATGTCCACGACGCGCTGGATGCCGACGGCGTCGCCGCGTCCATCGCGGCGCTGGCCGATCGCGATCATCGCGAATCCGTGGGCCAAGCCGCACGCAAGGTTGCCGAGGGTTACTCGCTCGAAGCCATGAGCCGACAACTGCTCGACCTTTACGCGCGGTTGCTCGCGCCGGCGGCACGGGCCTAATACCGTGGCCTACCTTCCAGTGATGCTCCCTCACCCCAACCCCTCTCCCGGAGGGAGAGGGGCTCGGCCTCGCGGTGTGCTTCCCTCTCCCTCCGGGAGAGGGACCGAGGGTGAGGGAAGGCCACTCGGCACCCTGACAGGCTCCTCGCAACTCATGGCTGGGCGGGACTAGAGCCCATGTGCGGCATCGCCGGTTATCTGTCCGATCGGAGCTTCGATCCTTCCGTGCTCAAAGCGATGACCGGTGCACTGCGCCATCGCGGCCCCGACGCCGAAGGCTTCCATCGCGCGGGGCCGATCCACCTCGGTCACCGACGTCTGTCGATCATCGACGTCGCCGGCAGCGCACAGCCGCTGTTCAACGAGGACGGCTCGGTCGCCATCGTCTTCAACGGCGAGATCTACAACTACCTCGAACTGCGCAAGGAACTGGTCGAGGCAGGCCACACGTTCCGCACCCAGGGCGACACCGAGGTCCTGGTGCATGGCTACGAGCAATGGGGCGCCGATCTGCTGCGCCGCCTGCATGGCATGTTCGCGTTCGCGATCTGGGACGCCCCGCGAAAACGGTTGTTTCTCGCACGCGACCAGGTGGGCGTGAAGCCGTTGTATTACTCGTGGGACGGCAGCCTGTTCGCGTTCGGCTCCGAGCTGAAGGCAGTCCTCGCGCACCCGGGCGTCAAGCGCGACCTCGATCTCGAGGCGATCAACCTGTTCCTCGAGTGTCAGTACATCCCCGCTCCGCGCAGCATCTATCGCGACGTGAAGAAGCTCCGGCCCGCCCACGGCCTGCTGCTGGAGAGCGGCCGGATCACCGAGATCCCGTACTGGAAGCCGGACTACGCGCGCAAGCTCGATTGCACCGAAGCCGAGGCGGTGTCGCTGGTGGAGACCGAACTGCGCAAGTCCGTCGCATCCATGCTGATGTCGGAGGTGCCGCTCGGGGCGTTCGTGAGCGGCGGTGTGGATTCGGGCGTCGTGGCTGCGTTGATGACCGATGCCCTGGGCAAGCCGGTGGAGACGTTCAACCTCGGTTTCGAAGGCGACCGGTTCCAGAGCGAGCACGAGGAAGCCGCCGCGGTGGCACGGCACATCCGCAGCCATCATCACTGCCTGATGATCGAGCCCCAGACCGTGCTCTCGGGCATCGACCGTTGGGTCGACATCTTCGACGAACCCTTCGGCGACCAGGCTGCGCTGCCGACCATGCTGCTGTCGGAGTACGCGCGCCGGGAGGTCACCGTTGCGTTGACCGGCGAGGGCGCCGACGAGGTCTTCAGCGGCTACAGCAACTACGGCAAGCGCGCGCGCGAGGAGCGCATCACCGGCATCCTCGGCGCGCCGTGGTCGCCGCTGCGCCCGCTCGTTCCGCTGCTGCCGCCGGTGCTGCGCAAGGATCGCCTGATCAAGGCCGCCGGCAAGCCGCTGGCCGAGCGCTACGTGACCATCCCGAACGTGTTCGACGAGGCGTTGCGGCCGGGGTTGTACTCGGATGCCTTCCGCGCCCGTGCAAAGGAGCGACTCGCGGCCTACGCTGCCCGCTATTTCGACGAGTGCAACTCGGCCGAGTACCTCGACCGCATCATGTACGTCGACACCAGGCTGTGGCTGCCGGACGATCTGCTGACCAAGGTGGATCGCGCGACCATGGCGTATTCGCTGGAAGCGCGCGTGCCTTATCTGGACCACGGGTTCATTGACGCGTGCGCCCGGCTGCCCACGCGCTGGAAGCAGCACGAGAAGACCGGCAAGTACGTGCTGAAGAAGCTGGCCGAGAAGCTGTTGCCGCGCGAGATCGTCTACCGCAACAAGCAGGGCTTCGTGATGCCGCTGCGCCAGTGGCTCGACGGTGGACTGCGGCCCCTGGTGGACGATTGTCTCGGTGCCGGCGGGCTGCCCAAGCGCAATCTGCTGCGGCCCGAGGCCGTGGCGAAGCTGGTGGCGGACCATCGCAGCAACCGCAAGGATCACTCGGGTCGGTTGTGGGTGCTGCTGGTGCTGGAGCTGTGGCTGCGCCGCTGGGAACCGGAGTTCGTTCTATGAGTTGCCGATACGTCAAACGAGATCGGACGCTACCAGCCAACGGCGAGGCCCTACCTCCCTCTCCCTCCGGGAGAGGGACCGAGGGTGAGGGGGCCTCATGTACCTCGCAGAGGTTGGCGCAGCCAACCTCTCCGTCCGGGAGAGGGACCGAGGGTGAGGGGGCCTCATGCACCTCGCAGAGGTTGGCGCAGCCAACCTCTCCCTCCGGGAGAGGGACCGAGGGTGAGGGAGCGGAGTCACGTGATGGGCAGACCTTCCCTCACCCCCGGCCCCTCTCCCGGGGGGAGAGGGGAGCACTGCACCTGTTGGAACCGGAGTTCGCGCTGTGAGCGACCGTCTGCGCATCCTGCACACCGAGTCGTCCACCGGCTGGGGCGGGCAGGAGATCCGCATCCTCACCGAGATGCGTGGCATGCTGGATCGCGGGCATGCCGTGACGCTGGTCACACCGGAGGATGCGCAGCTCCATCCGGCGGCGCGCAAGCTCGGCATTCCCGTGCATCCGGTACCCATCGGCCGCAAGAATCTCGCAGGCTTGTTCGCGCTGCGTGGATGGCTCGGCGCGCAGGGCCGCGCCTTCGACGTGATCAACACGCACAGCTCCACCGACAGCTGGCTCGCCGCGGTCGGCTGCATGCTGCGCTCGGGCGCGCCGCCCATCGTGCGCACCCGTCACGTGTCCACCGCGGTGAACAACGGCATCGGGACGCGCTGGCTGTACCTGCGGGCAACCCGGCACATCGTGACCACGGGTGAAGCGCTGCGGCAGCAGTTGCACCGCGACAACGGCTTTCCATTGGAACGCATGACGTCGGTCCGCACGGGCATCGATCTCGCGCGCTATCGTCCGCTCGATCAGGCCGAATGCCGCCGCAAGTTGGACCTGGAGGACGTGCCCACCGTCGGGATTGTCGCCACGCTGCGCGACTGGAAGGGCCACGACATCCTATTCGACGCCTGGTCCGCGATCCGCCGCGAAGTGCCGGGCGTCCGTCTGGTCATCGTGGGCGACGGCCCCTATCGCGACCGTCTCGACGCGATGGTGGAGCGGCTCGGTATCGGCGATTCGCTGCGCTTCGTCGGGCACCAGGAGAACGTGACCGAGTGGCTCAACGCGTTCGACGTTTTCACGCTGCCCTCTTGGGGCGACGAAGGCGTGCCTCAGGCGATCATGCAGGCGATGGCCTGCGGCAAGCCGGTGGTGTCGACGCCGGTAGGGGCCATCACCGAGGCTGTGGTGGCGGATCGAACCGGTCTGATCGTGCCGCCGCGCGATGCACCGGCGCTGGCGCATGCCCTCGTGCGTGTGCTGAAGGATGAGCCGCTTCGTGTCTCGCTCGGTCGGGTCGGCCTCGAGCGGGCTCGCGACCAGTTCGGTATCGACGCGATGCTCGATCGCATGGAAGCCGTCTTCCGCGCCGCCATGGGAAATCGCTGACCATGTGCGGCATCGCCGGCTTCTTCTCCACCGATCCGCGGCCCCGTACCGTCGGGGCCCGCATGCTCCACGAGCTGCGCCGCCGCGGTCCCGACGCACGGCACCAGGTCACCTGGGATGCTGCCTTCCAACGGGACGCCACCGGGCCGGTCAGCAACGCGCTGCTGCACGCGCGGCTTTCGATCATCGATCCGCGGCCGGAAGCGGACCAGCCCATGAGCAACGCCGCAGGCGACGTGTGGATCTGCTACAACGGCGAGGTCTACGACTGGGCGGCACAAGCCGACGAGCTGCGCGCCAAGGGCGCCGTGTTCCGTACCCGGTCCGACACCGAATTCATCCTGCACGCTTACGAAGCGTGGGGCGACGACTGCCTGTCGCGTTTGCGCGGCATGTTCGCCTTCGCGATCCTCGACCTGCGTCGGCGGCGCGTGCTGCTGGCGCGCGATCGCCTGGGTCTCAAGCCGCTGATCTACACGCTGCGGGACGGGCAGTTCGCCTTCGGATCCACGGTGCGTTCGGTGCTGCCGTTCCTCGCACGCGACCGCCGGGGGTTCTCCGCCGATGCCGTCGACGCCTACCTGGCGCATCGCTACGTGCCGGCGCCGCTCACCATCATCGAAGGCGTGAGCCGCCTCGAGAACGCGCACTGCCTGGTGTTCGACCTCGAGACGCGCCGACTCGAGAAGCGCCGCTACTGGACACCGCAGCCGCGCAACGCCGACTGGCTGGAGACGCTCGACGCGGCGGTGGCCATGCGCACGGTGGCCGACCGGCCGGTGGGCGTGTTCCTGAGCAGCGGCATCGATTCCTCGGTGATCGCTGCGCGCCTCGCGCGGCTCGGCAAGCGCGACCTGCACACGTTCACCGCGGCGTTTCCGGGGTCGTCCATGGACGAGAGCCCTTTGGCCGCGGAGATCGCGCAGCACCTCGGGCTCGTCAACCACCAGGTGGTCGTGCCCGGTACCGTGGCCGAGGATTTCTCGCGCATCGTCGCGGATCTGGACGAACCGTTCGCCGATCCGAGCAGCGTACCCAGCTGGTATCTGGCGCGCGCCACCACCCAGCACGTGAAGGTGGTCCTGGGCGGCGACGGGGGCGACGAAGTGCTGGCCGGCTACAAGCGGATCGCCAAGCACCTGCGCACGGCATGGCGACGCGGTCTGCGGATTCCAGGATTGAAACCGGCGGCGACGGAGTCGTCGAAGGGCTGGCGCAAATGGACCACCGAACTCGGCATGGACTGGCGCGAGGCCTATAGCCTGCGCTTCTCCGGATTCACGCCGGGGCAGCGCCGGTTCCTGCAGCCACGGCGTGCCGATCTCCCGCTGACTCACTGGCGCTTGCCCGAACGTGCGGACGGCAGTGCGATCGCCGCGCTGCTCGCCGTGGATTGGGACAACTACCTGCCGGAGTACGTGCTGCGAAAAGCGGATCTGTGCACCATGGCGCACGGCCTCGAACTGCGCGCGCCGCTGCTGGACCATCCGTTCTTCGAGACTCTGCTCGGGTTGCCGGAGGAGCAGCGCTTCACGCAGCCTGCGAAGCTGCTGCTGGAGCCGGCCTGCACCGAACTGCAGGATCTCGATCTGTTCCGGCGCAAGAAGAAGGGCTTCAATCCGCCGCTCACCGGCTGGTTGCGGCAGGACCTGGTCGCGCGTTTCGACGGGCTGGGCGAGCGCCTGTCGGACATGACCGGCGAGCAGTTGTCGATGGCGGGTGTGAATCGCATCGCCGCCTCGTATCTTGCCGGTGAGGAAGCCCTGGCAGAGCAGGTGCTGCAGCTCATGATCCTGGATGAGTCGCTGGCCCAGATCACCGTGCTAGGCGAGACCACCAATGCGTAGCCGCTTTCCCGGGCGCCTGCTGATCGCCGCCGGTACCCTGCTGAGCCTGGTGCTGCACACGTTCGGTCGCCGCAAGCCCATCATGCCGCGACGCATCCTGGTGCTGCATCACCTGCTGCTGGGCGACACCATCATGCTGACGCCGCTCCTCAAGAAGCTGCGGACGCAGTTTCCCGGTGCCCGCATCGTGATGACCTGCCCGGTGGCGTTTGCCGGGCTGTACGCAACGCGGCCCTACGGTGTCGAGGTCATTCCGTTCGACGAGCGCAACGTGCGCACGATCGTTCACGTGTGGCGTCAACCTCGTTTCGATCTCGCCGTCATCCCTGCCGAAAATCGGCTCAGTCTCCTCGCCCGCGCCATCGGGTCGCGGTGGATCGTGGCGTTCGACGGCGATCGTCCGGCCTACAAGGGCTGGTTCGTGGACGACCTGCGGCCGTTTCCCGCCTCGCCGATGGCCTGGGGTGACCTCGCCTGCCTGCTGGTGGACGGCCCGCCGCCATTGCCCTACGTACCGGGGGAGTGGCCGATGCCACCCGCGACGCTCGAGCGGCCGGCCGGCGAATACTGCGTGCTGCACGTCGGTGCCAGCACGCCGCTCAAGCTCTGGGGTGCGGAGAAATGGCGCGGTGTCGCCGAGTCCCTGGAACGTCGTGGCCTGAGCGTGGTGTTCAGCGCCGGTCCGCGTGAAGGCGCGATCATCGACGACATCGACCCCGAGGCGCGGCGGCCGCGCTACGCTGGCAACCTGTCGTTGCCGCAGGTCTGGCATATGCTCGCGGGTGCGCGACTGGTGGTGTGTCCCGACACCGGCGTCGCCCACCTCGCCCGCGTGGCCGGTGTGCCGGTGGTGGTGATCTTCGGCGGGGGCTCCGCTTCGCTGTTCGGCGGCGGTGAGTTCTGGCGCAATGCCGTCGAGCGCAAGATCACGTTGCCGAACTTCCCCTGCCGCGACGAGAACGTGATCTTTCGCCGGCAGGTGCCTTGGGCCGGCAACTGCGCCCGCACCCCGGACAAGTGTCCCTCGGCGCGCTGCATGCACGGCATTTCTCTAGATCTTGTAGAAAAATCTGTTCTGTCAATCCTAGAAGTACCGTCCAAGGCTTGAAAGCGGTGGCGCTCCTTCGCTCTGCTGTCCGTGGATTTGTTGATGCGCAACATCTTGACCTACCCATCTTCGGTGACATCCTCCTCAAATGGCTCATGCTGCCCAGTTCGAGTTTGTGGACCAGGTCCGCGGTATTTTCCCCAGTCACTTTCGTGGGAAGCGAGTTCTAGAAGTCGGTAGTCTCGATATCAACGGTTCCGTGCGCCAGTTTTTCGCGGATTGTGACTACACGGGGATAGATGTCGCCAATGGCCCTGGGGTAGACAAGGTGTGCGACGGCCAAGACTTTGACGCGGCGCCGTTTGACGTTGTCCTGTCCTGCGAGGCGATGGAGCACAACCCGAATTGGGTAGGAACGCTTAGAAACATGGTTCGTCTGTGCAAGCCAGATGGCATCATTCTTATGACGTGCGCAAGCCCAGGAAGACCAGAGCACGGAACTAGTCGCTCACAGCCAAGCGATTCTCCGCTCACTATTGAGATCGGGTGGGACTACTACAAGAACCTGACTGCTCGGGACGTCATTGAGTCGGGCGTCGTTTCCGGTCTATCAACTCGCTTCTTCGTGAACTGGATTAGTCACGATCTTTACTTAGTCGCGCTAAAGAGGGATCTCAGTGTCGTGGAGGATGCGAAGTTCCGAAAGATCGATAGCTACTACCGCCGCATCAATTTTGGAACGTTCCGCGGTCTGCGCAACCAGATCAGAGCGGCTATTCGTCGCTGAGTTGACTGCGTGCCCGAACGCAATTGGAGGGAGGTTCACTTGTTGAGCGACCCTCGTTCGTCAAGTTCATGAATCGCCCCTGCAAGAAGATCCCCTTGTCCGTTGTCGCCCTCTCAATGAGAAGGGCATGATTGTTACCGATCTGAATCCGCCGAACCCCCTACTCGACTCGCTTCGTCAAACGGGCGAGCAGGTGGTGCGTTTTGAGGACTTCGCGCTAGCGGCAAGCTCTGATGGGTCCTCCGCGTGCGTTGCCGATCCATTCGGGATGCTGGCAAAGCATCCGCTTCGTTTCCGACGCCTCAAGGCAAGACTCAATGCGGCAGGCATTCCGGTGATCGCATGGAATCGCGATGCACCATGGAACTGCGCCATCAAGCCATGGCGAAAACCGTGGATCCGGCCGCTCAACCTGATCGACATCTATCTCGCGCATTCCCTGCAGGGCGCGGCAGCGTTCGGCACGAACGTGCACTACTTCCCCAACGCCGCGGACGTGGACGCCTACAACCTGCGCGGTGCGACCCTGGAATCATTGCGTGACCCGGGGGGCTATCGGGTCGACGTTGCCTTCTACGGATCGTTGAGCCCTTCGTATCCGCGGGTAGGCGCGCGCGTCGCGTTCATCGCTGCACTGAAGGATCGGTTGCGAGCGACCGGGATCAGCATGGACATCCGCGATGCGTGCCCCGGCCCGCAGCAGATGAACGTGCCGCAGCAGATCGAGCAGATCCAGACGAGTCGCATCAACTTGAGCGTGGGCGCCGTTTGCGACGACCGCGAGCGGAGCTGGGGCATGCCCGAGCGGTGCTTCGGTGTGCCGGCGAGCGGTGGGTTCCTCCTGTGTGACCACCGGCGCCATGCCACGGACACGTTTCCGGCCGAGGCGTGGTCGGACTTTCAGGATGTCGAAGACTGCGTCCAGCGTATCCGTCACTTCCTCGACCACTTCGACGAAGCCCGAAGGCGTGCCGAGGTGTTGCACGCCGAGGTCATGGCGCACCACAGCTATCGGCATCGCGCGGAGGCGATCCTCGCGTTCGCGGACGACTGGCGGCGGAAGCATTCATGACCGAAAGAACGCCGCGGTTCCTGGTGATTCGCCGCGACAACATCGGCGATCTGGTGTGCACCACGCCGCTGATCCACGCGTTGCGCAGCCGCCATCCCGGCGCGCAGATCGATGCGCTGGTCAACACGTACAACGCCGCCGTGCTCGATCGGAATCCCGACGTGAATGCCGTGCACGTGTATTCGAAAGCGAAGCATCGCGAGGCGGGGCAGAGCGTGCTGGGCGTGTACTGGGAACGCCTCAAGCTGCTGGCGAGGTTGCGCCGGCAACGTTACGACTACGCGATCCTCGCGGGTTCCACCTTCCAGTCGCACGCGCTGCGCACGGCGCGCCTCGCGCGGCCGGCGCACCTGATCGGCTTCGTGCACGAGCGGAACTACGCCGGGCCGATCGACATGGCGGTGTGGAAGGACCCGAAGGAGATCGTGCACGAGGTCGAGGTGGTGCAGCGGCTGCTGCGTCCGCTCGGTATCGAGGAGGCTCCGGGGCCGCTGCGCGTGTTTCCCGATCCGGCCGCCGTGGCTGCGGCGCGCGCCCGGTTGGAGTCGCTGCCGGTCGACAATCTGGTGGGGCTGCACATCAGCGCGCGGTCGCTCGATCGGCGCTGGCCCGCGGAGAAGTTCATCGCGCTGGCCCGCGCCCTGTGCGAGCGTCACCGCTGCGGCGTCCTGCTGTTCTGGTCCCCGGGTCCCGAGGATCATCCGCAGCATCCGGGCGACGATCGCAAGGCACAGATCATCCTCGACGGCTGCGCCGGGCTGCCCGTTCACGGCTTCCATACCGATCGTCTCGACGAACTCATCACGGGCATCGAGTTGTGTCGGGCCGTGGTGTGCAGCGATGGTGGTGCGATGCACCTCGCCGCGGCGCTGCGCAAGGACGTCGTGTGCTTCTTCGGGCGCGAGTACCCGGAGCGCTGGTATCCGTGGCAGACGCGCCACGTGCTGCTGCGCAAGGAGTCGCGGGAGGTCGGCGATATCGGCGTCGAGGAAACCTGCGCGGCCTACGAGTCGCTGCTGACCGGGAGCGTCGGAACCGACTTGCGGCAATAAGGTCAACTTCGGCGACAATCGCGGCCACGGAAGATCATGCGCAACTGCTCGAGCATTCGTCGAACATTCTGGTCCGATCTGTCGCAATTCCGCGACGGATCCCTTGCGCTTGCGATCGCTGCGCTTGCCGCGGTCCCGTGGACCGGAGCGTGGGCGATGTCGCCGGAAGAGGTGATGCAGGCCGCGCAGCCGAGCATCGTGCGGGTTGCCGTGCTCGACGCTTCGGGGGCGGCCGTGCGGCAGGGCAGCGCGGTGGTGATCCGCCCGAACGAGATCGTCACCAACTGCAACGCGGTCGCCGGTGAGGGGGCGACCATCGTCGTGTTCCGCGGGCCGAAATGGGCGCTCGCGCAACTGCTCGGCACCGACCGCCAGCGCAACATCTGTCATCTGCGCTGGCGCGGTGAGGAGGAGATCGGCGTGCCGGTGCGCGGGGTGGTCGCGATGGAGCACGTCCGCAAGGGGCAGGTGGCCTATGCCGTCGGGTCGCCGCGCGGTCTCGATATCGAACTGAGCGGCGGCTTCGTCACGGACTTCCGCCGTCATCCCGAGCGCGGCATGGTCATCCAGCTGGATCCGCCGGTCGCGCCGGAGGCGAGCGGTGGCGGGTTGTTCGATCGCGAAGCGCGGCTGATCGGGTTCACCGCCATCGTGTTGAAGGAAGACCAGGTGCTCGATTTCGCGGTGCCGGCGGGGGCGGTCTTCGACCTGGTACCTGCACTGCGCAGCAAGCGGGCTGTGCCGTCGATGCCGACGGCCAAGGAAGACCGCGTGGATCGCGACCACGTGGAGCGATTGCGCGAGGCGTCCAAGCGGCTCGCCGAGGGCCGGCGCTGGCTCGAACAGGACCGCCTGGAGCGCGAGCGCAACCAGGTGAAGGAACAGGAGGCGAGTGCCGCCGCGGAGAAGGCGGCGGCGGAGAAGGCGGCCACTGCGCAAGCCGAAGCCGCGAGGGAGATGCCGGCCGCCAGTGCCGCGTCAGCGGTCCCGGCCCATGCGGTGAGCCAGCTGCAATCGATCAGAGCCTTGGTCGAGCAATCGCTTGCCGGGGCACCGCTGCCGATCAAGACCGTTTCGATGGACTACTCCATGACGCTGGACGAGCAGGGCAAGGTCGTCCGCCTCGTGCTCGATCGAACGAGCGGCGATGCGAAACTGGACGCTGCCGTCACCGCGCGCATCCACAAGTCCGGGCCCTATCGTGAGGCCTTGCTGGAAGGCAGCACGGGGCCTCTGGGCGTTTCGCTGCGGGTCGGATGGTTCCACGAGCACGCGGCGGTCATCGCCATGTTCGGGCCGCTTCCGCCGTACGGCGTGGCTCCGGGGAAGGCGACGGCAACGGGCGATGCGACCAGGTCGGCGTCGTCCGGGCCGAGCCCCGACGGCGAAGCGGAGCGCCAGGCACGCGAAGACGCGCTGGAGCGGCTCCGTGCGGCGGAGGAGCAGCGGAAGCAACGCACGCGCGCCGAGATCGAACAGTTGATCCGCGACCACGACACGGAGCGCCTCGCGAAACGGGAGCAGGCGGAGGCCGAAGTGCTCGCCGTGGGCGCAGCCGCCGTCAATGCGCAGAAGGTGGTCGACGACTACGGCATCCGGGTACGCGAGGCCATCGGCGACAAGTTCCTGATCCCTGCGTCGGCGCAACCGACCACGCGGGCCGAGATAGAGATCCGCGTGCTGCGCGACGGGACTGTGGGCACTTTCCGGTTCGTGAAGCGCAGCGGTGTGCCGGAGTTCGATCGCGCGATCGAAGCGGCCCTGCAGAAGGCGGTGCCGCTGCCGGTACCGACGGAGGCGGCGATCTACACGCAGTTCCGCGATCAGCGGATGGTGTTCAGCGGGGAGAAGTAGGCGGCGGCAGGTGCAGTCTCGGGACATCCCTCTCCCGTCGGCGATGGAGGGAGGTTCCGGGTGGCGGCTGCGACGATCGACCGGCCCCCATCCCAACCTTCCCCCACCGCAGGTGGGGGAAGGAGTGCTCATGGTTTCAGCGGCGCTTCGAGTGGATGGTACTTACGGAACCGCCTGCTGAGGCACTCCTTCCCCCGGCATCGCCGGGGGAAGGTTGGGATGGGGGCCAACGGTGCTCACGAACCCGCGACACCCGCCTCGTGCGCCTGTTGATCGGCGTGATAGCTCGACCGCACCAGCGGTCCGCACGCGGCGTGGCGGAAACCCATGGTCAGCGCTTCCCGTTCGAAGTCCTTGAACCGCGCCGGTTCCACGTAGCGTAGCACCGGCAGATGGCCCGTGCTCGGTTGCAGGTACTGCCCGACCGTCAGCATGTCCACGTCGTGGGCCCGCAGATCCCGCATCACGGCGAGAATCTCGTCGTCGGTCTCGCCCAGTCCCACCATCAGCCCCGACTTGGTCGGCACCGTGGGGTGACGCTGCTTGAACGCCTTCAGCAGATTGAGCGAGTTCGCGTAGTCGGCGCCCGGGCGTGCCTGCTTGTAGAGCCGCGGCACCGTCTCGAGGTTGTGGTTCATCACGTCGGGCGGCGCGGCATCGAGTGCGTCGAGGGCCTTCTCGAGTCGACCGCGGAAATCGGGCACCAGCACTTCGATGGTGGTCTTGGGCGAATGCTCGCGCACGGCGCGGATGCAGTCGGCAAAGTGCCCAGCGCCGCCGTCGCGCAGGTCGTCGCGATCGACGCTGGTGATCACGACGTAGTTCAGGCCCATGTCGCGGATGGTCAGCGCTAGGTTGAGCGGTTCGTTCGCATCGGGCGGCTGCGGGCGGCCATGCGCCACGTCGCAGAACGGGCAGCGGCGCGTGCACAGGTCGCCCAGGATCATGAACGTCGCGGTGCCCTTGCCGAAGCACTCGCCGATGTTCGGACAGGATGCTTCCTCGCAGACCGTGTGCAGGTTGTGATCGCGCAGCGCCTGCTTCACTTCGTGGAAGCGGGCGTTGCCGCCGGCGCGCACGCGGATCCAGTCGGGCTTCTTGAGCCGTTCGACCGGAACGATCTTGATGGGGTTGCGCGCGGTCTTGGCCGCGCCGGTCTGCTTGTCGGGTGAGTCCATGGAAGCTCAGGAATCGAGGCGGCGGCGCAGATGCTCCGCCAGCGCCGCGCCGATGGATGGCAATGGCGCCATGATGCCGAGCTTTCGGGCGCTCGTCACGGCGAGGCCTGGATAGCCGCAGGGGTCGATGACCTCGAAGGCCGCAGGGTCGGAATCCACGTTGAACGCGAGGCCGTGATAGCAGCGGCCGTTGCGCACCCGCAGGCCCAGCGCCGCGATCTTGGCGCCGTCCACGTAGACCCCGGGCCGTGCAGGGTCGCCGGTTGCCGCGATGCCCTCGGTCTCGAGAAGATCGATCACGGCGTGCTCCAGCAACCGCACCAGCGCACGCACGGTCAGTTCGCGCCGGCGCAGGTCGAGCAGCGCATAGAGCATGACCTGGCCTGGCCCGTGGTAGGTGATCTGGCCGCCCCGGTCGGTACGTACCACGGTAATACCGTTGTCGAAGCGAGGGAGATGCTGTGCCCGACCGGCCACGCCGAGCGTGTAGACCGGCGGATGCTCCGTGAGCCACAGTTCGTCCGGTGTATCGCTGTCGCGCGCCTGCGTGAAGCTCTGCATGGCGCGCCAGGTTTCCTGGTAGTCGGTCAGCCCGAGTGTCCGTACGATCGTGACCGCTTCACGCCCCACGCTGCGCCTACAACACCATGACGACCTGGGGGTGATCGCACAGATCGCGATATAGCGCGTCGAGTTGCTCGCGCGACGTCGCGCGGATCACGCACGTCACGGAGAGGTAGTTCTTCTGCTTGCTGGTGCGCATCTCCACCGTCGCCGGGTCGAAGTCCGGCGCGTGCTTCGAGACGATCTCGATCACGGACTGCGCGAGGCCGCTCTCCTGCCGACCCATGATCTTGATCGGGAAGTCGGTCGGGTACTCGATCAGGGAGGGTTGGGCTTCGGTCATGGTTCACCCTTTCTTCGGTCGCTTCTGCGCCTGGTAGAGCGCATGGATGCGACGGAACATGGGGCCGGGTACGCCCTTTCCAACCGGCCGTCCGTCCAGCGTGGTGATGGCCAGCACTTCCCGGGTGGCGCTGGTGAGCCAGAGCTCGTCGGCGGCGCGCAGTTCGGCTTCGCTCACATCGGAGGCCTCGCACGGGAGTCCGGCACCGGTCGCTAGCTCGATGATGAAGTCGTAGGTGATGCCGGGAAGGATCAGGTGGCTCTTGGGCGGCATCCGGATGATCCCGTCCTTCACCACGAAGATGTTGGCGGCCGAGCCTTCCGTCAGGAAGCCGTCCCGCAGCAGCACCGTCTCGGCGGCGCCGGCATCGATGGCGAGTTGGCGCAGCAGTACGTTGGCGAGCAGGGCGGTGGACTTGATGTCGCAGCGGAACCAGCGGTTGTCGGTGCCCGTGACCGCAGCGACGCCGCGCTCGACCTGCTCGACGGAGGGCGTCGAGAGCGGGTTCGACATCATGAACACCGTGGGTACCAGATCCTTGGGAAATGCATGATCGCGCTTCGCCACGCCACGCGTGACGTGCAGGTACACCGACTGGTCGGCCGTGTCGTGCTTCGCGATCAGTTCGCCGATCAGTTCCGTCCAGCGCGCGGCCGTGTTCGGATTGCGGATGCGCAGCGCGTCCAGACTGCGCTGCAGGCGCGCGAGATGGCCATCGAGACGCAGCGGCGTGCGGTCGTAGACGGGGATGACCTCGTAGACGCCGTCGCCGAAGATGAACCCGCGGTCGAGGACCGGGATCTTCGCCTCGGCGAGTGGCAGGAACTCGCCGTTCAGGTAGCAGATCACTTGAACCAGAGGCGCAGGCTGTCCCAGGTGCGCCCGAAGATGTTGGCAACCCCGATGGCCTCCAGCGCCAGCACCGGGAAATCGCCCATCGGCTTGTCGTCGAGCATCACGCGCAGCGTGCCGACACGCTGCCCCGGTGCGATCGGTGCGACCAACGGCTGCGTGCTCTCCATGGTGGCCTTGAGGCGCTCGCCCATGCCGCGCGGCACGGCGAGCGCGAGATCGTCGTTGAAGCCGGCCTTCAGCTCGTTGTTCGCGCCCTTGTAGACCGGAATCGCAGCGACCGTCTGACCCTTCGCGTAGAGCCGCACGGTGTCGTAGAACTGGAAGCCGTAGTTGAGCAGTTTCTGGCTTTCCTGTGCGCGCGCGGCGTCCGAGGACGTGCCCAGCACCACGGACAGCAGCCGGCGCGGCGGTCGCGATGCGGTGGCCACCAGGCAATAGCCCGCCGACTCGTGATAGCCGGTCTTCATGCCGTCCACCGTGGGGTCGGTACCGAGCAGACGATTGCGGTTGTACTGCGTGATGTTGTTGTAGCGGTACTCGCGCATCGAGTACAGCGGGAAGAACTCGGGGAAATCGCGGATCACGTTGGCCGCGAGCACCGCGAGATCGCGCGCGGTGGAGTAGTGCTGCGGATTCGGCAGGCCGGTCGCATTCACGAAATGGCTGCCGGTGAGCCCCATGCGGGCCGCCTGCTTGTTCATCATCTCGGCGAACGCCTCCTCGCTGCCGCCGACAGCTTCCGCGAGCGCGATGGTCGCGTCGTTGCCCGACTGCACCACCATGCCCTTCAGGAGTTCATCCACGGTGACCGGCTTGCGCGGCTCGATGAACATGCGCGAGCCGTCGGCCTTCCACGCTTTCTCGGAAACCGGAACGGTCTGGTCGGTGGTGATGCGTTTCTGCTTGATCGCGTCGAACACCAGATAGGCAGTCATCAGCTTGGTGAGCGACGCAGGTTCCACCCTCTCGTCGGGGTTGCGCGACACGAGCACCTGGCGGGTCTGCCAGTCGAGGAGCACCCAGGCCTTGGCGGCCAGCGCCGGGGGCGAGGGAATCAGCGGAGCGGGAGACTGGGCGAAAGCGGATGCGGCGAACAGCAGAAAGACGGAGGCGAGAAGACGCATGGTGGTTCGGGCGGGCGGGAAACGAGAATTATAGGCTTTGACCCCGGGAGGAGTCCGTTGCCACGAACTTTCCGCGCTGGAACAATCGAACGACTCGACGAATGCTCAAAGGAGATCCGGAATGAAAACGACAAGCTTTCTCGCATGCGCGGTGTTGTTGATGACCACGGGTGCTTCCGCCGCGGAGAAGGTCACGGTGCAGGTGACCAACGCATGGGTGCGCGCGACGGTCCCTGGTCAGCCGGTGGCCGGCGCCTATCTGGACCTGCGCGCCGATCGCGCGGTGAAGCTGATCGGCGTGGCAAGTCCGGTCGCGAAGCGCGGCGAGATTCACGAGATGAAGGACGAGGACGGCATGATGAAGATGCGTGCCGTGGCCGCCGTCGATCTGCCGGCCGGCGAGACCGTCAGCCTGGCGCCGGGCGGCCTGCACGTGATGCTGTTCGGATTGTCCGAGCCGCTGATCGCGGGCCGCAAGGTGAAGCTCACGCTGCGGTTCCGAGGGGATTCCGGCGGCGTTTTCAAGCAGACGGTGGAGGTTCCTGTGAAAGCGGTGGATTAGTACGAACGGGCCTTGAAACCTTGGGCGGAATACATAAATAGGGGTCGTGGCCGGACCGGTCGAGGCGAAATCTCCCGGGCTCCGTCCAGTGACGAAACCCAATTGATGAACGCTCGAACAGGAGAGACGACCATGGCCAACATCACCCGCTTCACCCCCTTCGACAACACGTTCGACGACCTGCTGCGCGGCTTTTTCGTGCGGCCGATGACCTTCGACGGCGAGCCTGCCAACGTGCCCCAGATCCGCATGGACGTGAAGGAAAACGAGAAGGGCTACGTCGTGCACGCCGACATTCCCGGCGTGAGCAAGGAAGACATCCATGTGGACATCGACGGCAATCAGGTCTCCATCACCGCAGAAGTGAAGCGCCGCGCCGAGCAGAAGGAAGGCGAACGCGTCCTGAAGACGGAACGCTTCTACGGCAAGACCGCCCGCGCCTTCGCGCTGGCCTCCGAGGTCGATGCCGGTGGTGCGCAGGCGAAGTACGCCGATGGCGTTCTGGAGCTGGTGCTGCCGAAGAAGGTCGCCGCCAACGCGAAGCAGATCACCATTCAGTAAGCGAATCAGCCTCTGCGAAAGGCCGCCCTCGGGGCGGCCTTTTTGTTTCCGCTGCCGGGCATGGCCTTTAGAATGCGCGCACTTCCGCAGCCCGGCACGTTCGATGACCACGACCCCGCTCACTCCGACCCAGAAAGCCCAGGTGCTGGCCGAAGCGCTGCCTTACATCCGGCGCTTCCAGGACCGCACCATCGTCGTGAAGTACGGCGGTAACGCCATGACCGATCCGGAGTTGCAGGACCGCTTCGCGCGCGACGTGGTACTGCTCAAGCTGGTGGGCATGAATCCGGTGGTGGTGCACGGCGGCGGCCCGCAGATCGACGCGCTGCTGAAGCGCATCGGCAAGCAGGGCACGTTCGTCCAGGGCATGCGGGTGACCGACGAGGAGACCATGGACATCGTCGAGATGGTGCTCGGCGGGCAGGTCAACAAGGACATCGTGAACCTCATCAACCGCCATGGCGGCAAGGCGGTGGGCATCACCGGGCAGGACGGCGGTTTCATTCGCGCGACCAAGCTCCTGATGCCGAGCAAGGACAATCCGGACGAGATGCTCGACATCGGGCAGGTGGGGGAGATCACCTCGATCGACCCCAGCATCATCGAGTTCCTCGACAAGGGCGATTTCATTCCGGTGGTGGCACCCATCGGCGTCGGGCCGGAGGGCGAGACGTACAACATCAACGCCGACGTGGTGGCCGGCAAGCTGGCCGAGATCCTGAAGGCGGAGAAGCTGATCCTGCTCACCAACACGCCCGGGGTGCTCGACAAGGCCGGCAACCTGCTGACCGGTCTCACGCCCAAGCAGATCGACGAGCTGTTCGCGGACGGCACGCTCTCGGGCGGCATGCTGCCCAAGATCTCCTCCGCCCTGGATGCGGCGCGCAGTGGCGTGCGGTCGGTCCACATCATCGACGGTCGCGTGGCGCACTCGCTGCTGCTGGAGGTGCTGACCGACCAGGGCGTGGGCACGCTGATCAAAGCGAAGTAGCGGCCGCAGGGCACTGGATCGTGAGTTCTCCCTCACCCCAACCCCTCTCCCGGAGGGAGAGGGGCTCGAAGCTCCCTTCTCCCTGGTGGAGAAGGGCCGGGGATGAGGGGGAGTCACACGACACCTCGAAGAGGTCGGCGCAGCCGACCTCACCCCAACCCCTCTCCGGGAGGGAGAGGGGCTCGAAGCTCCCTTCTCCCTGGTGGAGAAGGGCTGGGGATGAGGGGGAGTCACACGACACCTCGAAGAGGTCGGCGCAGCCGACCTCACCCCAACCACTCGCCCTCCGGGAGAGGGGCCGGGGGTGAGGGAAGCATCCGCACGACACCGCCATCTCGTCTGGATCTTCGATCTCGACAACACGCTGCACGACGCCTCTCCCCACATCTTCCCGCACATGAACCGAGCGATGACCGCCTACGTGGCGGAGCATCTGGCGGTGGACGAGGCGGAGGCCAACGAACTGCGGACCCGCTACTGGCGTCGATACGGTGCGACGCTGCTCGGGTTGGTACGGCACCACGGTGTCGATCCGCATCACTTCCTGTGGCACACGCACCAGTTCCCGGACCTGCACCGGATGCTGCTCGCGCATCCCGGGCTGAAGCTCCTGCTGCGCCGGCTGCCCGGCCGCAAGATCGTGTTCTCGAATTCCCCGACGCACTATGCCGAGGCCGTCCTGCGGGCGCTCGGCATCCGGCATTTCTTCGAGGGGGTGTTCTCCATCGAGCACACCGGCTTCCGGCCGAAGCCCGACGTGGCCGGGTTCCGGCGTCTCCTGCGACACCATCGGCTGCACGCACGGCGCTGCGTGATGGTCGAAGACGCTGCCGAGAATCTTCTGACGGCGAAGCGCCTCGGCATGCGGACGGTGCTCGTCGGTCGGACAGGTGCCAGGCCGGCTCACGTCGATCTCGTCCTCCGCGATGTGACCGGTCTCGTGGCAGCGCTCGGCAGACATTGACGAAGCGGGCGCTCGCTTTGTGTACAATCCGCTGCAGTACTGCGCTACCCCTTCGAGTAGCACAGGCATTCGATACCGGAGGTAAGCGCCATGCCTGCCGCCAAGCCCGGAGAACGCCGCCTCCAGATTCTGCAGACGCTGGCCGAGATGCTGCAGCAGCCGATCGGCGAGAAGATCACCACGGCCGCTCTGGCCAAACGCCTGGACGTCTCGGAAGCGGCGCTCTACCGCCACTTCGCCAGCAAGGCCCAGATGTTCGAGGGTCTCATCGAGTTCATCGAGCAGACCCTGTTCGGCCTGGTGAACAAGATCACGTCGGAAGAAACCAGCGGGTCACGCCAGGTGGACGCCATCGTGTCGATGCTGCTCGGGTTCGCCGTCAAGAACCAGGGTATGACCCGGGTCCTGATCGGCGATGCGCTCGTGAACGAGGACGAGCGGCTGCAGGCCCGGATCAACCAGCTTCATGATCGCCTGGAGAGCCAGGTCCGGCAGTCGCTGCGCTTCGCCGTGACCGAAAACGAGATACCGCAGGACGCCGACACGGCCGCCAAGGCCAATCTGGTGATCTGCTACGTGGTCGGCCGCTGGCACCAATACGCCAAGAGCGGCTTCAAGCGCAGCCCGCTCGAGTTCGCGGATGCGCAGGCGAAGTTGTTGATTTAGGTGTTCGGCGCGAAGCTTGGCGCCGCATTGCCCCCATCCCAACCTTCCCCCACGCTGCTCGCGTGAGGGAAGGAGAGGAATGCGACGATCGATGAGGCCAATCGTCGGAGGTAACGGTGGCCCCCATCCCAACCTTCCCCCACGCTGCTCGCGTGAGGGAAGGAGAGGAATGCGACGATCGATGAGGCCAATCGTCGGAGGTAACGGTGGCCCCCATTCCAACCTTCCCCCACCGATGCTGGGGGAAGGGGTGTACGTCCCCTCCCCCGGCTTCGCCGGGGGAGGGTGAGGGTGGCGGCAACGACGCGCGCTTTTGCGACAAACGCGCGAGTCGGAGGCTGAGCGCCTCCCTGCTAAACCCCGACCGCCACCTCAACCTTCGAACACACGCCGCAAGCCGGATCCTTCGCGATCCGGATGCTCCGCCACTGCATCGTGCGGGCGTCGAGCAACTGCAACCGACCCACCAGTGGCTCACCGACGCCGGCCAGTACCTTCAGCGCCTCGGCGGCCTGCATGGAGCCGATGATCCCGACCAGCGGTGCGAACACGCCCATGACGGCGCAGCGCACTTCCTCGAACTCACCGGCTTCGGGGAACAGGCATTCGTAGCAAGGGCTCGCCGCCTGCCGCGGATCGAACACGGCGATCTGGCCGTCGAAACGCACGGCGGCACCCGAGACCAGCGGCTTGCGGTGCTTCACGCACGCGCGGTTCACGGCGTGGCGGGTGGCGAAGTTGTCGCTGCCGTCGATGACGACATCCGCCTGCGCCACGAGCTGCTCGAGCCGTGCGCCGTCCACGCGCTCCCGGATCGGATCGACCACGGTGGCCGGATTGATACGGTTCAACGTCGCGCGCGCCGACTCCACCTTGGGCAGGCCGATGCCGTCGGTGTAGTGCGCGATCTGCCGCTGCAGGTTGGTGAGGTCCACCACATCGGGGTCGCACAGCGTGATGCGGCCGACGCCGGCGGCTGCGAGATACAGCGCCACCGGCGACCCGAGTCCGCCGGCCCCGATCACCAGCGCATGCGATGCGAGCCAGCGTTCCTGACCGTCGATGCCGACTTCATCCAGCAGGATGTGACGACTGTAGCGAAGGAGTTGGTCGTCGTTCATGTCGGCAGAGCGCTGGCAACCCCAAGGCGCTTACCGCGGAGGACGCGGAGGGCGCGGAGGAAAGACAAAACCCAAACGGTTCGGTTTTCCCCCGCGCCCTCCGCGTCCTCCGCGATGAGAGCTTCTGTTCCGAGGAAACGGAGCCGAGGGATGCCGTCCTATCGCTTGTTGATGATGTTCAGCGCTTTCAGGAGGTTGAGCGCCTCGTTCAGCTGATAGTCGCTTTTCGACACGATGTCGGGCGGCGCATCGGTCTTCGTGGCGTCGTCGGGCTTCGGCGTGGGGGCCGGAGCGGCGGCAGGCGGCACTTCTTCCTTGGGCGCTTCCTTCTTGTCCTGCGGGTTCGACAGGCGCTTGCCGAGGTCGGCCTCGCGCATGCGCAGCCCCTGATCGGTGTTCTCGCTGATCGTCGCCTCTTCCACGACGATGTCGGGCGTGATGCCCTTCGCCTGGATCGAGCGGCCGGCCGGCGTGAAGTAGCGTGCGGTCGTCAGCTTGATCGCGGTGCCGTTGCCGAGCGGCAGGATGGTCTGCACCGAGCCCTTGCCGAACGACTGCGTGCCCATCACGACCGCGCGCTTGTGATCCTGCAGCGCGCCGGCGACGATCTCGGAGGCGGAAGCGGAGCCGCCGTTGACCAGCACGACCATCGGCACTTTCTTCGCCTCGGGCGGTACCTTCTTGAGGTAGTCGTCCTTCGACCCGCGCAGGTAGTGCTCCGGCACGGCCATCAGCTTCATCTTGGCGTCGTCGGTGCGGCCTTCGGTGTAGGTCACGAGCGAGCCGGCCGGCAGGAACGCTGCCGACACGCCGACCGCGGTGTTGAGCAGGCCGCCCGGGTCGTTGCGCAGGTCGAGCACGATGCCCTTCATGGGGACGTTGCTCGCCTTGAACACGGTGTCGATCGCCTTCGCGAGCGCCTCGCCGGTGTGTTCCTGGAACTGCGTCACGCGGAAGTAGCCGTAGCCGGGCTCCACCAGCTTCGACTTCACCGACTGGATCTGGATGATGGCGCGGGTGAGCGTAATCACACGCGGCTTGGCGTCACCCTTGCGGATGATCGTGAGCGTGATCGGCGTGTTCGGCTTGCCGCGCATGCGCTTCACGGCGTCGTTGAGCGTCATGCCCTTCACGTTCGTGTCGTCGAGCTTGATGATCAGGTCGCCGCTCTTGATGCCGGCGCGGAAGGCCGGCGTGTCCTCGATCGGCGAGACCACCTTGACGAAACCGTCCTCCATGCCGACTTCGATGCCGAGGCCGCCGAATTCGCCCTGGGTGCCCACCTGGAGCTCCTTGAAGGCTTCGGCGTCCAGGTACGCGGAGTGCGGGTCGAGGCCCGACAGCATGCCGTTGATGGCCTCGCTGATGAGCTTCTTGTCGTCGACCGGTTCGACGTAGTCGGCCTTGATGCGGCCGAACACCTCCGTGAAAGCGCGCAGGTCTTCGACCGGCAGCGGACCCGGGGGGTCCTTCTGCGCTACCGCCGAAAAGTTCAGGCTGACCAGGATGCCCAGGATGGCTCCCAGGACGATCAGTCCCGCCTGCTTCACTCTCGTACCCATGGCTTGCGAATCTCCGTGTGGCTGTCTGCTGTGGTGTGGGGTGCCGAAGCCGGGTCGGCGTATGGTGATGAAGCGAATTCGGGGCCGGGACTACTTCAAGGTCGTCCACGTCAACGGATCAAACGGCTTGCCCTGATACCGCAGCTCGAAGTATAGACCCGTTTCCTCGTTACCCCCGCTGGCGCCCACGGAAGCAAGCGCCTCGCCGCCGCGGATCTCGTCCCCGGTCCGGCGAAACAGCGCTTCGTTGTTGCCGTACAGGCTCATGTAGCCGCCGCCGTGGTCCACGATCAGGAGGTTGCCGAAGCCACGCAACCAGTCGGCGAACACCACCCGCCCGGCCGCCACCGCCTTGACCTCCTGCCCGGCGCGGCTGCGGATGAACACTCCCTTCGAGGAGAAGCCGCGCTCGTTCCGTGGACTGCCGAAGCGGGCCACGAGTTCCCCCGTGACGGGTAGGTGCATGCGTCCCTTCAACTGCCGGAACGCGCCATCCCCGTCGTCCGGCTCGGGCACGGTCCGGTTCGTGAGCGGTGCCTTGGCGCGCTTGGGAGCCTTGGCGCGCGCCAGCTCGCGGGCCAGGCGTTCCACCAGTTTCGTGAGGCGTGCCTCGTCGCGCTTCAGGTTCTCCAGTTCGCGCCGCTGCCTGCCGATCTGCTCCGACACCGAAGCGAGCACGCGCTCGCGGCTCGCTTTCTCGCGCTCCAGGTTGCGACGTTCCTGGTTCTGGCTGCGCTGGATCGCGGTCAGTTCGTCCGACTTGGTGCGGGTGGCCTCCGTGATCCTGGCGAGCGTCTGCAGGCTGTCCTTCAGAGCCGCGATGAGTTGCGCGCGCGCCCGCGAGACGTACGTGAGGTAGTAGAGATCGCGCGCGATCTGGTTCGGATCCTCGCGCGCGAGCACCAGGTGGATCGGTTCGGCGCTGCCGTGCAGATACTGGTGATGCATGATCCGCGCGATGGCATCCTGCTGCCGGGCGATGCCCGCCTCGGCCCGTTGCGCCTGCTCGGCGAGTTCGGCCAGCGTGCGGCGCACCTCGGTGCGCTGACTGTTCAGTTCGCGCAGCTTGCGGTTGGCCTCGCTGATGGCGCGTTCGGATTCGCGCAGCTGGTCGGCGGCCTCGGCGCGCGATTCCTCCGCACCGACGAGGTCCTTCTCGAGCGCCTGCAGCCGCTCGCGCAGCGCTTCGAGTTCCTGCTTGGGGGCCGCGAAGGCGGACTCGCTCGCGATGAACGACGCGAGCAGCGCGATCGCAACCGCACGCGCCGGCTTGTTCAGCCCTTTGCCTTGCCCTGGGCGGCCACGGCCTGGGCCTTCGCCTCGATCGCCGCCGCGTCGCCGAGGTAGTAGTGACGGATCGGACGCAACGCGTCGTCCAGTTCGTAGACCAGCGGCACCGCCGTCGGAATGTTGAGCTCGACGATGTCGGCATCCGACACGCCGTCGAGGAACTTCACGAGCGCGCGGATGGTGTTGCCGTGGGCCGCGACCAGCACTCGCTTGCCGGCGCGCACGTCTGGGGCGATCGCCTGTTCCCAATAGGGCACGAACCGCGCGACCGTGTCCTTCAGGCACTCCGTCAGCGGCAGTTCGGCGGCGGACAGACCCGCGTAGCGCGGGTCACTGCCCGGGAACCGCGGATCGTTCTTTTCCAGCGGCGGCGGTGGCGTGTCGTAGCTGCGCCGCCACGTGAGCACCTGAGCATCGCCGAACTTGGCGGCGGTCTCGGCCTTGTTGAGGCCCTGCAGCGCGCCGTAGTGACGCTCGTTGAGGCGCCACGAATGGCGCACCGGCACCCACATGAGATCCATTTCGTCCTGCACGATCCACAGGGTGCGGATGGCGCGCTTCAGCACCGAGACGTGGATCTGGTCGAAGGTATAGCCCTCGGCTTTCAGCAGGCGCCCGGCGGCGCGGGCCTCCTCGACGCCGCGTTCCGAGAGATCCACGTCGGTCCAGCCAGTGAAGCGGTTCTCCTTGTTCCAGACACTCTCTCCGTGCCGCAGGAGGACGATGCGATGGGTCATGCGTGTACGAACCAGTCGATGAAAAGCGATCCGCTATCATTCTAGCCGTGAACCCGCTCCGGCCGCGCATTCCGACGACGCGGTGACTAACGAAAGTCACGCGAACCGTATCTGCGCGGGCGCCGGCCTCGCTGCGCTCGGGGCCATGGTCTCGTTGCCGTTGCTGTCGCCCGACGCTTTCGAGCCCATCGGATCGTTCTTCGGCGAATGGTGGGCCTGCGTGTTCGGCCTGGCCGCCGCGACGCTGGTTGCCTGCGCGCGGGCGCCGGGGCTCATGCGACCGCCCCGCACCATTCTCGTTCCGATCGCGTTCGCGGGCCTGATCGCCCTGCATGCTGCTCTGGGATGGGCAGCGCAAGACAGGCTCGCATTGCTCGCATGTCTCTATCTGCTGTGGGCCGTGGTGCTCATGGCGAGCGCCCGGGCGATCGTCGACCTCTTTGGTCCCGGACGTTGCGTGATGGTGCTTGCGTGGTGCATGGCTGCGGGCGCCACTGCAAACGCGCTCATCTCCATCGTCCAGGCCCACGGTCTGCTGCCGGTCCTGCAGGCCTGGATGCTGCCGGTGTTCGGCGGCCGCGCCTATGGCAACCTGGGCCAGGCCAATCATCTGGCGGACTATCTCGCGCTGGGGCTCGCATCGCTCGGGTATCTCGGTGCCACAGGGCGCCTCCGCGCCGTCGTGCTGGCAGCGGCCGGCACTCCGATGCTGTATGCGATGGCGCTGACGGGTTCCCGCTCGAGCTGGCTCTATCTGATCGCTCTGCTGGTGGCCGCCGGCGTTGGCGCGCGCCGGCTGGATGCCGTGGTCGGCAGGCGTCTGCTGATCGGGGCGGCTTCGGCGTTCGCCGTCTTCATCGCCGTCCAGATCGCGCTTGCCGCCGGCGTCACGTCGCTCGGAACGGAAGCGGTGACCACCGTCCAGCGGCCGCCGGTGCAAGCCTCCGGCGGCGAGGAGCGGTGGACCATCTGGAACGGGGCGTGGCGGATTTTCCTCGACGCGCCATGGATCGGCGCCGGCTACGGTCGCTTCGCGGTGCGGTTCTTCGAGATCGCCCCCGCTCTGGCTCCCCCTCTGCCGCCCATCGCGACCCACAACGCCCACAATCTGCTCCTGCAGATCGGTGCCGAATTCGGAGTGCCGGGTCTCGCGCTGCTGATCGGCGGTCTGCTGCTGTGGTGGTCCGGCGCGCGGCGCAGTGTTCCCTCGACGGAGCGCTGGTGGCTGCTGACCGTGCTCGCGGTGATCGGCATCCACAGCCTGCTCGAGTATCCGCTGTGGTACGCGTACTTTCTCGGCATCGCGTCGATCGTCCTTGGTGCGAGCGACGAGGCTCGCCTAGAATTGCGCCGCGCTCGCATCGTCTCCCTGGGGGCCGTTGCAGCGCTGGCGCTGGGCTGGTTCGCGTGCGTCACCGTGATGTCCGACTACCGCGTGTTGCGCGATTTCCAGGTGTTCCGGCGCGGTTCCATGCTGGCCGAGGGTACCGAGGCAGTCACGCGGCGATTGCTGGAAATCGAGCGTCGTTCCATGCTGTCCTACCTCGTCGAACTCGGATTCGCCCGCGCGATCGAGATCGACCGCGAGCGACTCGATGCCAAGCTGGCACTCAACACGCTTGTCATGGGCGTCTTGCCGGATATCGACGTGGCGTACCGGCAGGCGCTGCTGCTTGCGCTGACGGGCGATGCGGACCGGGCGCGCCGGCAGTGGGATCGGTCGGCGAAGGTGTATCCGGGCTATGCCGAAGAATGGCTCAAGCGGGCACGCAGTGCCGGTCAACCCGAGCTCGATGCGCTCGTTCAGTACGTGGAGATGAAAGGAGAGAAGTCTTGAAGTTCGTGCAGGAAAACATCTGGCTGGTCCTGATTGCCGTTGCCAGCGGGCTGGGGCTGCTGTGGCCATTCGTGGCGCGGCGGCTGTCCGGCATTCCCCAGATGAGCGTCACCGAAGCGGTGCAGCTCATCAACCGGCGCGATCCGCTCGTGCTCGACGTGCGCGAGCCGGGCGAATACAACACCGGCCACATCGCCGGCGCCAAGCACATTCCGGTCGCCGCCCTCAAGTCCCGGCTGTCCGAGGTCGAGAAGTGGAAGGACAAGCCGGTGTTGGTGCATTGCGCTTCGGGCAACCGGTCGCAAGGCGCCGCTTCGACGCTCAAGGCGGCCGGCTTCACGGAAGTGTTCAATCTGCAAGGCGGCATGAGTGCCTGGCAACAGGCCGGCATGCCCGTGGAGAAATAGATGGCCGACGTTCTCATGTACTGCACCGCCACGTGCCCCTACTGCGTCGCCGCCGAGCGGCTGCTGCGGGCCAAGGGCGTGCAGCACATCGAGAAGGTCCGGATCGATCTCGAGCCGGAGCGTCGCGCCGAGATGATGGAGCGCAGCCGCCGGCGCACCGTCCCTCAGATCTGGATCGATACGCACCACGTGGGCGGTTTCGACGATCTGTCCGCCCTCGACCGCGCCGGCGGGCTCGATCCGCTGCTGACGGGTGCCGCGACGTCGGGCGGCTAGGGGAACCGGGCCTCACTTTTTAACAAGCCGGGAACGCTGCGCGGGCTACACTACGCGCCTTTTTGACCGTTCCCGGAGCCGCCATGGCCGAAGCTCAAGCCAACCAGCCCCAGTTTTCCATCGAGAAGATCTACGTGAAGGACGTCTCGGTCGAGATCCCCAACGCGCCCCAGGTCTTCCTCGAGCGCGATCAGCCGCAGCTCGAGTTCTCATTCAGCAACCAGGCGCAGGCCCTCGGCAACGACTTCCATGAGGTGGTCCTCACGGCCACCGTGACCGCGAAGCTCAAGGACAAGACCGTGTTCCTGGTGGAGGCGAGCCAGGCCGGCATTTTCATCGTGCGCGGCATCCCAGAGGCCGACATGGAAGCGGTCTATGCCGTCACCTGCCCGACCATCCTGCAGCCCTACTTGCGTGAGACCGTGTCGGACATGACGGTACGCGCCGGCTTTCCGCCGGTATTCCTCGCGCCGATGAACTTCGATGCGATCTTCCAGCAGCGCCAGCGAGTCGAGCCCGCGCCGGCGGCGACGCACTGAGTTTTCGACCGGCCTCGCGGTGAAGCCGGTCGCCTGCCTCGCGCTGCTGCTGGCGATCGTTGCGCTGCCGGTCCATGCCGGCCTCGAGTTCCGCTCGGTCGGCGAGATGCCGGCGGTCCTGTACGACGGGCCTTCGCTCAAGGCAAACAAGGTGTTCGTCGCGAGCCGGGGGTCGCCGGTGGAGGTGGTGTCCAGCCTCGAGGGCTGGGTCAAGGTGCGCGAGCCCGGTGGTCAGCTCGCCTGGGTGGAGGCGAAGGTGCTGGTGGCGAAGCGCACCGTCAGCGTCAGCGTGCCGCAGGTGACGGTCCACACGGCCCCGTCGGAAACGGCGCCGCCGGCCTTCAACGCGCAGCAGGGCGTCATTCTCGAGCTGATCGAGGCTTCCGGCGCGTGGGCGCACGTGAAGCATCGCGACGGGTTGACCGGATACGTGCGCGCCAACCAGGTGTGGGGCCTGTGAAGATCGCCGTCGTCGGTGCCGGGGCCTGGGGCACCGCGTTCGCACTGACGCTGGTCGATCGCCATGCCGTGACGCTCTGGACCTGGCAGCGGGAGCATTGCGAATCGATGCGCGCCGCACGCGAGAACCGCGAGTTCCTGAATGGCTACGCGCTGCCGGCGACCATCGGGCTGGAGCACGACCTGGCCCGCGCCGTGGACGGCGCCGAACTTGCAATCATCGCCACGCCGGTGGCGGCGCTGCGAGCCACGCTCGAATCCATGACGCGCATCGCGCCGGTGCCCGTGGTGTGGCTGTGCAAGGGTTTCGAGACCGGCACGTCGCGTTTCCCGCATCAGGTTGCGGACGAAACGCTCGATCGTTCGGTGCCGCGCGCCGCGCTGTCGGGTCCGAGCTTCGCTGATGAAGTGGCGCGCGGCCTGCCCGCCGCCATCACGCTCGCATCGCCCGATGCCGCCTTCGCGGAGCGCGCAGCCCGCGCGCTGCACGGCCCGCGGCTGCGCATCTATTCGAGCGACGATCTGGTCGGCGTCGAAGTGGGTGGCGCGGTCAAGAACGTGATGGCGATCGCGGCCGGCGTGTCGGACGGCCTCGGGCTCGGTCTCTCGGCGCGCGCCGCACTCATCACCCGCGGGTTGGCCGAGATGACGCGCCTCGGCGTGCGCCTGGGCGGCCGCACCGAGACGTTCCTCGGGCTGTCCGGTGCCGGCGACCTGATCCTCACCTGTACCGGCGACCTGTCGCGCAATCGCCGCGTTGGGCTCGCGCTCGCGACCGGCACGCCGCTCCCGAAGGTGCTTGCCGATCTCGGTCACGTCGCCGAAGGCGTTCCGACCGCACGCGAAGTCCGCGCGCTGGCGCGGCGGCACGAAGTGGAGATGCCGGTGACCGAGGCCGTGTGCCGTCTGCTCGACGGCGAGATGGCGGCGGCGCAGGCTGCCGAGGTGCTGTTGAAGCGCGACCCCGGCGCCGAACACCGCGGTTACTGACCGCCGGCGAACCCCGCCTGCCGCCAGGCCTCGTAGACGGCCACGGCGACCGCGTTCGACAGATTGAGGCCACGGTTGCCGGGCACCATCGGCAAGCGCAGCCGGTTCGATGCCGGAAATCCGGCAAGGACTTCCGGCGGGAGCCCATGGGATTCGGGACCGAAGATCAGCACGTCGGCAGGCGTGAACCGCACATCGAAGGCTGCCGACTCCCCGAACGCGCTGTACGCGTAGCGGCGCGGTCCCAGCTGCGCCAGACACGAAGCGAGATCGGCGTGCACCGTCACGCAGGTGAGCTCGTGGTAGTCGAGGCCGGCGCGCTTCAGATCGCGATCCTCCATCCGGAAGCCCAGCGGCTCGACCAGGTGCAGCCGGCAGCCGGTGTTGGCGCACAGCCGGATGACGTTGCCCGTGTTCGGTGGGATTTCCGGTTCAAACAGAACAACATCAAACATTTAGCTTGAGCATACTGAGAAACTGCATTAGTTTTTGATATCTAAGGCACGGATGGTGCTTGATTTCCCGGTCCCAGAACACGGCTTCGGCCGGCGTCCGCCGTGGGATCGGACGTTCAAGACGCGGGAGTGTGAGGATCCATGGCTAGACCGGAGAAAGTCCGGCTCGGCGAAATCCTGCTGCAGCAGGGCCTGCTCACGGAAGAGCAACTGAAGTCGGCGCTCGACGACCAGAAGCGTACCGGTCGGCGTCTCGGCCGCGTGTTCGTCGAATCCGGCTTCGTCACGGAAGAGCAGATCGGCGAGGCCCTCGCGCGCCAGTTCAAGATCGCCTTCGTCAATCTGAAGCAGTTCAACGTGAAGCCCGAGGTGCTCGCGAAGCTGCCGGAGTCCCAGGCGCGGCGCTTCCGCGCCATGGTGCTCCAGGACGAAGGCCACCACTACGTCGTGGGCATGGCCGACCCCACGGACCTGAACGCCTACGACGAGTTGACGCGCTTCCTGAAGCGCGAACTGCAACTTGCGGTGGTGGCCGAATCGCAGTTGCTGGCGACCATCGATCGCATGTATCGCCGGACCGAGCAGATCTCCGGTCTGGTGCAGGAGCTGGGCGAGGAATTCGAGGACACCGGCGTCGACTTCGCGGGCGCCGGACTGCCTACCGGCACCGAAGATGCGCCGGTCGTGAAGCTCCTGCAGAACGTGTTCGAGGACGCCGTTCAGGTGCGCGCCTCGGACATCCACATCGAGCCGCAGGAGACGCGGGTCTTCATCCGCTTCCGCATCGACGGTGTGTTGCACCAGCAGACCGAAGCGGAGCCGAAGATCGCGGCGCCGCTGGTGTTGCGCCTCAAGCTCATTTCCGGCCTCGACATCTCGGAGAAGCGCCTGCCGCAGGACGGCCGGTTCAACTTCAAGGTACGCAACGCCCAGGTGGACGTGCGGATCTCGACCATGCCGACCCAGTACGGCGAGTCCGTCGTGATGCGTCTGCTCAACCAGTCCGGTGGCGTGCTGACGCTCGACCGGCTCGGCATGCCGGCGCCGATCCTCGAGCGCCTGCGCAAGGTGATCCAGCGGCCGAGCGGCATGATTCTCGTGACCGGCCCCACCGGCAGCGGCAAGACCACGACGCTCTACGCGGCGCTGGAAGAGCTCAACACGACGGAGCGCAAGATCATCACGGTGGAAGACCCCGTGGAATACCGGTTGCCCGGCATCAACCAGGTGCAGATCCACGAGAAGATCGAACTCACGTTCGGACGTGTGCTTCGCTCCGCATTGCGGCAGGACCCGGACGTCATCCTGGTGGGCGAAATGCGCGACCAGGGCACGGTGGAAACGGGCCTGCGCGCCGCCATGACCGGCCACCTGGTGCTGTCCACGCTGCACACCAACGACGCGGTGTCGACGCCAATCCGTCTGCTCGACATGGGAGCGCCGCGATACATGGTCGCGATGTCGCTGCACCTGGTGCTGGCCCAACGACTGGTCCGCCTGGTGTGCGAGAGCTGCGCTCAGCCTTACACACTGCCGCCGAACGAACACGAGTGGTTGCGCCACGACCTGGGCGATCGCGTCGAGACCTTCAAATACCGCAAGGGTGCCGGCTGCAACCAGTGCAACAACACGGGCTACGTGGGACGTACGGGTGTGTACGAGATGCTCGAGATGACGCGTCCGGTGGTCGAGGCGGCCAATTCGGATGAGCCGGCGGCGTTCATCGCGGCGGCACGCGCGCAGATGGGCGGCAGGACCTTGCGGCGCGCCGCGGTCGAGCTCGTGGTTCGTGGCCGCAGCACGGTCGAGGAAGCGATGAAGGCTTCGAGCGAATTCGAGGACTAGCGTGAACCAACTTATGGCGCATGTGCCTCGGCCCTCGGCGCACTCCCTCACCCTCGATCCCTCTCCCGGGGGGAGAGGGAAGCACACCACGACACCAAGCCCCTCTCCCTGCGGGAGAGGGGTTGGGGTGAGGGGAACCTTCATCAACCCCGCAGGGGTCGGCAACGCCGACCCCTCTCCCTGCGGGAGAGGGGTTGGGGTGAGGGAGAGCGGCGACACAGGCGAGCGGTGGTTTCCCTCACCCTCTATCCCTCTCCCGGAGGGAGAGGGAAGCCACCCTTCACCTCGCAGAGGTTGGCGCAGCCAACCTCTCCCGGAGGGAGAGGGAAGCCACCCTTCACCTCGCAGAGGTTGGCGCAGCCAACCTCTCCCGGAGGCAGAGGGATGCCACCATTCATCTTGCAGGGTGGCGCGCGGGGCCATCATGGTCCACTAACATGGCCTACTTCGCTTACAAGGGCAGGAACGCCGCTGGCGAACTCGTCTCCGGTGTACTGGAGAGTGCCGACAGCGCGGCGGTGGCGACGCAGCTGTTCTCGAGCGGCGTCACGCCGGTGGAGATCGGCACGACCTCGGCGCCGCGCAAGACCGGCGCCGGGTGGTTCGGTCCGCGTGGCGGCAAGGTCCAACCGACCGAGATCATGCTCTTCAGCCGTCAGATGCATGCCCTGCTAAAGGCCGGTGTGCCGATCATGCGTGCGCTCGGCGGGCTGCAGGACTCGACGGTGAACCCGGTGTTCCGGGATTCGATCCGGCAGGTCCGCGAGAGCCTCGACAGCGGTCGCGACCTGTCCGCCTCGCTCGGGCGACAGAAGCACGTGTTCAATCCGTTCTACGTCGCGATGATCTACGTGGGCGAGACGACCGGCCGGCTCGAGGAGATCTTCCTGCGCCTGTTCCATCACCTCGAGTTCCAGGCGTTCATGCGCACGCAGGTCAAGTCGGCGCTGCGCTATCCGATCTTCGTGGTGGTCGCGATGGCCCTGGCCCTGATCGTGATCAACATCTTCGTGATCCCCGAATTCGCGAAGGTCTACCGGGGCTTCGGCGCCAGGCTGCCGACGGTCACGCAGTGGCTGATCGCATTCTCCGACTTCATGGTGCACTCGTGGCCGATCCTGCTCGCACTGTTGTTCGGGGGGATCGTGGCATTCGTGGCGTGGGTCCGCACGGCGGCCGGCCGCTATACCTGGGATCGCTTCAAGCTGCGCATTCCCGTCGCCGGCAAGATCGTGCTGAAGGCCACCATCGCGCGCTTCGCCCGCAGCTTCGCGCTCGCCACCCGCAGCGGCGTCCCGATCGTGCAGGGCCTGAGCCTCACGGCGGCAACGGTGGACAACGCCTGGGTCTCGGGGCAGATCGAGCGCATGCGCGAAGGTGTCGAGCGCGGCGAGAGCGTGCTGCGCACCGCGTCGCATTCGGGCGTGTTCACGCCGGTTGCGCTGCAGATGGTCATGGTCGGCGAGGAATCAGGTTCGCTCGACGACATGATGGACGAGGTGGCCGACATGTATCAGCGCGAAGTCGAGTACGAGCTGAAGACGCTGTCGGCGCAGATCGAGCCGATCCTGATCGTGTGCCTGGGTGTTCTCGTGCTCATCCTGGCGCTCGGGGTTTTCCTGCCGATCTGGGACCTCGGAGCGGCGGCGTTCAAGAAGCAATGACGACGCCGCGCGACCAGGCCGGCCGTCTCCGCCTCGACATGGTCGTCGTCGTAGTGATCATCGCGAGCCTTGTCGCGGTCCTGCTCGATCGCCTGCTCTACTACGAAGAATATGCCGAGAAGACCGTGGCGGAACTCACGATCACCAACATGCGCACCGGGCTCAATCTGCGCAAGGCGGAGATGATGCTGGCCTCGGCGCTGGACCGACCGACCGGAGTCCTCGGCGACAACCCCATGGCCTGGCTGCCGGCGCCCGCGCCGAACTACACCGGCGAGTTCGCCGGCACAGCACCGGACGCGGCCGGGGACGGGATCTGGTACTTCGACCGCGGCGCAGGTGAGCTGGCCTACCGCCCTAACCTGGCACGTCACTTTGTGCCTGGCCCGGATGGTCACACGGAAGTGCGGGTGAAGGTTGAACGGCGCCGGCCGGCCCTGATCGCTGCAGCGGGCGCGAGCGCCGGACCGAACCCGGCGCCCTGGGAGGGCGTGGCGCTGGTCCTGGCCCGTCCCTATCGGTGGTTTTGAAGCGATTTCCTGGCACGCATGGTGCGTAATTGGACTGAAGACCTCAGCGTTTGCCGCTTGTTGCGGGTGAAAACTGATGCCAAACTTCAAGTCCAGTACTCAAGGGATTGAGTAAATGAAGAAACTGGATTCCGGCTTTACCCTCATCGAGCTGGTTGTGGCCCTGACGATCATCGCGATCCTGGCTGCAGTGGCGCTGCCGAGATACATCTCGCTGCAGAGCCAAGCGCGTGCGGCAAAGCTTTCCGCGATCTTCGGATCCGTGAAGTCGGCTGCGGCCCTCGCCAAGGCCCAATGCCAGGTGGACCTCGCCGGCGTGAGCCTGAATCCGCGCTGTACTCCCACGGCGGGCTTCGTGGACATGGATGGCATCGCCATTGCCATGGTGAATCAGTACCCGGCAGCGAACGGTCAGGGGATCGTCGCTGCCGCGCAGATCAATCCGCAGACGGATCAGGTCACGCTGACGGTCACGGGCAACATCGTGACCTTCGCCGTGAACGGTGGCACGGCACCCAACTGCCAGTTCACCTACACGGAAGCGATCGCACCGGGTCAGTCGCCGGTTTATTCGGTGCCCATCACCACCGGATGCTGAATCAGAGGAGCGACAAGCCGACTGCCCGACACAAAACAGGCTGCGGACCCTGCCAATCACAATCAGAAGCGGTTTCAAACATCATCACTTCCTGATCGGAGTTCAAACATGAAACAGCAACAAAGAGGCTTCACCCTCATCGAACTGGTGGTGGTGATCGTCATCCTGGGCATTCTCGCTGCGGTCGCTCTGCCGCGCTTCATCGATCTCACGACCGAAGCCAACACGGCCGCCACGCAAGGCGTCGCCGGCGCGCTGGCCTCGGCCTCGGCCATCAACTACGGCGCGCGCAAGGTGAACTCGGCCAAGGCAGGCACCAACGCGGTGACCAACTGCGCGACCGCCGAGACCCTGCTCCAGGGCGGTGCTCTGCCGACCGGCTATTCGACCACCACCACGTCGGCCTGCTCGGCGGCGGATGGCGGCTCGGCGACCTGCTCGGTGCAGAAGTCCGGCACTTCGCCCGTGATCTCGGCCACCGTGCAGATCGTCTGCTCCAACTAAGAGCTGCGGCAGCATCCGCGTCGCCGGTCCGTGCCGACCGGCGACGCGCCGCCCGATGCGCTCGTGACCGATCCCACAACCGTGGCCACGTACGAGAACCATCGAGGCCGTCTGTCCGGTTTCACCCTGACCGAGTTGGTGGTGGTCATCCTCATCCTCGGCATCCTTGCGGCGGTGGTCCTGCCTCGCTTCTTCGACAAGCAGGACTACGAAGTCCAGGGTACCTATGATCAGGTGCTCGCGACCGTGCGCTACGCGCAGAAGGCGGCCATCGGTGCGCGCTGCAGCGTGCGCGTGACGTTCGCGTCGAACGGCCTGTCGGCTGCCTATGAGCCGGCTGCCCCCTGCACCGGACCGGTTCTCGATCCGATCCGCGGCGGGACGCTCGGCCTGACCGCGAGCTCGGGCATCACCATCGCCGGGACCACGTTCGCGTTCGACGCGCTGGGGCGGCCTACGCCGGGGCCGGTGACGGTGACCGTGTCGGGAAAGACCTTCACGGTGGAAGCGGAGACGGGCTATGTGCACCCGTGACGCGCACCTGGGACGCGCGCGCGGCGTGTCGCTGGTCGAACTGATCCTGTTCATCCTCATCGTGAGCGTCGCGATCGTCGGCATCCTCGGCGTGCTCAACCTCACCGCGGCGCGCAGCTCCGACCCGCTGATCCGCAAGCAGGTGTTGGGCATCGCCGAATCGCTGCTCGAGGAAATCGAGCTGATGCCGTTCACCATCTGCGATCCGACCGACGCCAATGCGGCGACGGCAACGAGCACCGCGGGTTGCGCGTCGGCGGCGTTGATCGAAGGCCTCGGCCCCGAGGCCGGTCAGACCCGGTACAGCACGACGAACCCGTTCAACAACGTCAACGACTACCACGGCTTCTCCATGACGGGAATCCGCGATCTGTCGAACACCCTGATCCCGGGTCTCGGCAACTACAACGCGTCGGTATCGATCACGAACGGCGGTCTGGGTATCGCCAACAGCGCCGAGGTGCTGCTGATCGCGGTGACCGTCACCGGGCCGGGCAACGAATCGGCCACGCTGCATGGCTATCGCACGCGCTACGCACCGAACAGCCTGCCATGATCGGCTCGCGCACATCGGCGCAGCGCGGCTTCACGCTGGTCGAAGCCGTGGTGGTGATCCTCATCTCGGGCATCGTGTTCGCCGTCGTCGCGATCTTCATCCAGAAGCCCGTGGAGGGATACTTCGACACGACCCGGCGCGCGGCGCTGTCGGACATCGCCGATACCGCCGTGCGGCGCATCACGCGCGATCTGCGCCTCGCGCTGCCGAACAGTGTGCGCGTCAGCGGCAACTATCTCGAGTTCCTGCTCACGACGGGCGGCGGGCGATATCGTTCGGAACTGACCTCCGCCGGTGCCGGCAACATCCTGGATTTCACGACCCCGAGCGGAGATTCGAGTTTCGACGTCATCGGGCCGGTCCCGACGCTCGCAGCGGGCAACCAGATCGTGATCTTCAACCTGGGTACCGGTTTCGCGGGTGCCGATGCCTATCAGGCGGCGGGCAACAACCGGGCGACCTACCAGAGCGTCGCCGGCAGCACCATCACGCTGAGCGCGGCCAAGCTGTTTCCCTGGCAATCGCCGGGCAAGCGCTTCCACGTGGTCGAGACCGCCGTGACGTACCAGTGCGACACGGCATCCGGCGTCGTCCGTCGTTACTGGGGGTATGGCATCAACGCAGCCCAGGCCACTCCGCCTGCGGGCGGCAGCAACGCATTGCTGGCCACCAGCGTGAGCAGCTGCGCGTTCAGCTACAACCCGAACGAACTCAACCAGCGCTACGGCATCGTCACGATCAGCATCGCGCTCACGCAATCCGGCGAAACCGTCACCGTGCAGGCCCAGTCCCATGTGCCGAACCTGCCTTGAACGCGGCTTCACGCTGGTCACCGCCTTGTTCCTGCTGGTGGTGCTGGCGTTGCTCGGGCTCTTCATCGTGTCCGTGTTCGGGCTGCAGCAATCGGCCCAGGCGCTCGACGTGAGCGGCACGCGCACCTACGCCGGCGCGCAGGCGGGCATCGAATGGGCGCTCATGCAGGTGCTCGACCCCGACAACAACGATCCGCTGCTGGTGCCGGCGAATCCGCAACCCCCGGCGTGCTTCGCCACGCAGGCGGTAGCGCTCGGATCGGCGTTCAGCGGCATCACCGTGAGCGTCTCGTGCAGCGTTACCACGACCACCGAGCTGAACCGCAACGTCGCCGTCTATCTGCTGACGGCGACGGCATCCACCGGAACCGGCACGGCGTTCCCGATCTCGCGGCAGGTCACGGCCACCGTGTCCCGCTGCACCGATCCGACCGGCGCGGCGCCGCGCTACTCGTGCCCCTGATCCGCCCCGAGGCAACCCGGACCGCCATCATGCAACGCACTGCTCACGATCTCCGGCGCCGGACGATGCCCTGGGCGCGAGGCTTTCTCCTCCTGATGCTGGTCCTGGTCGCCGGATCGGCGCACGCGCTGCGCATCGGCTTCCACGAGGCGAGCTCGACGGGCGTCAACGCGGGGACCGTTACCGTTCCGGTGCCGGCGAACGTGCGCGCCGGCGACGTGATGCTGGCGGTGGTCAACGTCCGCAGCAACAACGCCGTGACCGCGAACGCCGCGTGGACGGCGATCCGCAACGACACCAGCACCGGCAACAACATGCGCCAGTGGCTCTACTACCGCGTGGTGACGGGGACGGAGCCGGCGAGCTACTCGTGGACGTTCACCAACGCCCGGGCGGTGGCGGCCATCGTCGCCTATCGCGGGGTCGACCCTACCACGCCGATCGTGACCAGTGTCGCCCAGGCGAACAACAACAGCACTAACATCACCGCGCCCACGGTCAACACCACCGTGGCCAACACGATGCTCGTGAGCTTCTTCGGGACGCGCTTCGACACGACCTTCACGGTGCCGGCCACGATGAACGACCGTGTCGACGACACTTCGGGCGGAGACAACAACGGCGTGTCCTTTGCAGTGGCCGACGAGTTCCGCGCCACGGCCGGACTCACCGGGACCCGGGTCACGACGGCGGGCGACGCGGCGGTGAACATCGGCCAGAGCGTGGTCCTGCGGCCGAACGCCACGGTGCCGTCGCCCGTGGCCGAGTACCGCATGGACGAGACTTCATGGAACGGCACCACGGGCGAGGTGACCGATTCGAGCGGCAACGGCTTGAACGGCACCGCGCTGGGCGGCGCGCAGACCACGACGACCAACGCCTACCTGTGCCGCAGCGGCAGCTTTACCGGCAGCCCCACGCGAGTCGATGTTCCCTACAACAGCCTGCTCGATATTCGCAGCACGCTCACCGTGACGGCCTGGATCCGGCCGGGGTCGATTCCGACCGAGCTGATGTCGTTCCTGTCGAAGGATACGAACTACGAGTTCCACATCGCCTCGAACGGCCGGGTCTACTGGTGGTGGGGCGGCGGTACCCAGGCGCTGTTCTCGCCCAACAACACGGTGGCGGTGAACCAGTGGACCTTCGTCGCCTTCGTGTTCACGCGCAGCGGCCAGACCATGTACGCCGGGGGCCCCTCGACCGCAGCCGCGCCCGTCCAGACCGGCACCGACAGCGCCCAGCTAACGCAGAACGCGCTCAAGCTCCAGATCGGCGACGACCAGGACTTCAATGGCGGCACGCGGCGCTGGAACGGACTGATCGACGAAGCGCGCATCTACGACTACGCGCTCACGCAGACCGAGGTGGAGGCGATCCGGACTTCGACCCGCACCTGTCCCACGCTGCTCGCGGGGCTCGCCGTGACGTCGTCCGCGACCGCGAGCACCTGCGTCGCGCAGAGTGTGACCGTCCGCGCCGTCGATTCGCTCGGCAACACGATTCCCAGCTACACCGGGACGGTCAACCTCAGCACGTCCATCGGCCGCGGCGGCTGGGCCGCATCCGGCACGTCGGGACCGGTCACGGAGAACGGCAACACCAATGACGGGATCGCGAGCTACACGTTCCGAGCGGCGGACAACGGGCAAGCCACGCTGCTGTTGAGCGTGCAGAGCGCGTCCAATCTCACGGTGACCGCCACCGACAGCGTCACCGTCAGCGCCACCGGGACTTCAGGTTCGATCGCGTTCCGTGACAACGCCTTCGTCATCGCCGCCACGGATGCGCTCGCCAACGTGCCGGTGGCTGCCCGCCCCCATGCAATGCAGGTCACGCTCTACCGGCGCGACACGTCGCAGTCGCCAGCCAACTGCGCCGTGGCGACGGACTACACGTCGAACCGCACGCTCAAGGCCTGGTACACCGCGGACGTGAGCCATCCGGCGGGCGCCACGGCGCCGTCGATCAACGGCGGCGCGGCGTTGGGCGCGACCGTGCCCGGCGCGTCCAATCTCACGCTCAATTTCACGGCGGGCGTGGCGACGTTCAATCTCACCACGGCCGATGTCGGCAAGTACGTGCTCAACCTGCGCGACGACACGCGTACCTATGCCGGGGCCGTCGACATCGACGGCAGTTCGCCCACGCTCACGGTCCGGCCGTTCGCGTTGGCCATCACCGGGGTCCAGAAGGGCGCCACCGTGAATCCGGAAGGCAGCGCCACGAGCGGCAGCCGGTTCATCGTTGCCGGCGACACCTTCTCGGCCACGGTGGGCGGTTACCTCTGGACGGCCGCGGACGACGCCAACAACGACGGGGTACCCGACGCCGGCGTCAACTTCATCAACAACGGCGTGACGCCGCGTTTCGCGTGGGCCACGACCATCGCGTCCTCCAGCAACGTCACCTACTTCTCCCCCACCGGCGGCGTTCTGGGCGCGCTCGGCGGTACCGCGAGCCTGACGACGGCCAACTACACGGCAGGGACGGGGACGGCAACCGTTGCCGACCTGCGCTACCCCGAGGTGGGCAGCATCGGACTGACCGCGAGCGTCACGAGCTACCTGAACACGGCGGGCGTGGACCTCGTCGGCAATGCGGTCAACGGCACGACCGGCCTGCCCGTCCGGGTGGGGCGCTTCTATCCGAACAACTTCGCGCTGCTGGCCGGGGCCGCGGTCACGCCCTTCTGCGGCAGCGGTGCCGCCGGCTTCACCTACATGGACCAGCCGGGGCTCATTCTCAACTTCGCCTTCGAGGCGCGCAATCTCCTCAACGCGGCGACGGTGAACTACCGGAGCACGGTCTATAACGTGGGGGCCGTCACCTACGCCGCGGAGAACAACGACTCCGGCGTCAACCTGAGTGCCCGCCTTACCGGCATCCCGGCGGTCAGCTGGACGAACGGGGTCTACAGCGTCAGCACCACCAGCGGATTGTTCAGCCGGCCCACGGTGGCGCCGATTCCGGACGGTCCGTACGAGAGCCTGCTGGTCGGGGCCATCGTGACCGACCCCGACGGCGCCCGCGTGGCCACGCCGGACATGAATGCGTCAGCCGTGGGTTGCGGCGGCGGTTGCGACGCACGAGCCATCAGCACCACGCCGACGCGGATGCGATTCGGCCGGCTGCGCATCGGCAACGCCCTGGGGTCCCCGCCGCTGGCGCTGCCGATTCCCGTCACGCTGGAGTACTGGAACGGCACCGGTTTCGTCCGGAACTCCCTCGACAGCTGCACCCGGCTTACCAATACCAACGTCGCCTTCGGGAACTTCCAGAACGGGCTGGCGGCGTGCAACACGTCCGGGACGCCGATCGGTGCGAACGCCATCACGTTCACCGGCGGGCAGGCGACCAATTTCCGTCTGAGTGCACCGAACTCAAGGGGATCGGTGGATCTGACCGTAAACCTCCGTACGACGGCGAGCGGCATTACCTGCAGCGGCGGCACCTCGTCGGCGGCTACGCCTGCCAGTCAGGCGTGGCTGCTCGGCAACTGGGGGGCCGCTACCTACGACCAGGTGCCAGTCGGGCGCGCGTCGTTCGGTCTGTACTCGAATTCGACCGACATCATCTATCAGCGGGAGCAGTACTAGCGGAAGCCGGAGAAGCGGATGGCGGGCGCCCGGGGCCGGAACCGGGGTGACCGGACACAGTTTTGGAGCGTAGTCCGTCCGGCAGGAGGGATCGCTGTGACCAGGCAGGGATCTTGCTGTTAATTGTATTGACCCACAAGGGTTTATTAGTTTAATTTCAAGCGAATTCTGCCTTTTGGGCCGCCCGATGTTGTCCAAATTGAAGAAACCTCGCTCCGCGGCATGGTGTGCTGTGGCTGTCCATCCACGCCGTGTGGAGCTTGCGCAAGTGACCCGTGAGGCCGCCGGCCGTCCACGGGTGCGCCTGTTCGCTTCCGTACCGGTGCAGGGCTCCGAACTGGATGCCATGCAGGCGCTGCGGAAACAGCACCGCGTCGAGCAGTTCCGCGTGACGACCGTGCTGGAGCCGGGCGAGTACCAGTTGCATCTGGTCGAGGCGCCGAACGTTCCGGAGGCCGAACTCAAGACGGCCATGCGCTGGCGGGTCAAGGATCTGCTCGAGTATCCGGCTGAAGCCGCCACGGTCGACGTGCTGCCTGTCCCCGCGGATCGCGGCGGCCGCGGCCGCAGCGTGTTCGCGGTCACGGCGCGCAACGATCACATCGCGTGGTGCATGAAGCTGTTCGAGGACGCGAAAGTGCCGCTGGAGTGCATCGACATTCCCGAGCTGGCGCAGCGCAATGTCGCCGCCCTGTTCGAGGAACCGGGCCGGGGGTTGGCCCTGCTCAATTTCACCGATGCCGGTGCGATGCTGACCATCACCAGCGGCGGCGAGCTCTACGTGGCACGCAGCTTCGAACTTACCGCCGACCAGGTGGAGCGCGCCGAGGGCGAAGCTCGCGACGCGCTGCTGGAGCGTGTGGTGCTCGAACTCCAGCGCTCGCTCGATCACTTCGATCGCCAGTTCGGTGGTGTCCCCGTGGCCCGCCTGTTGATCGCGCCGTTCCCCGGCGCCGCCGCGGTGCGCGAGTACCTGGCCGAGAACCTGTACGTGCCGGTCGACCTGCTCGATCTCGCCGAGGTGCTCGACCTGCAGGAAGCGCCTCAGCTCGAAGCGGCCGACGCGCAATCCCGCGGGCTCCAGATCATCGGCGCCGCCTTGCGCGACGCCAGCGCCTGAACCATGAGTCACCAGATCAACCTGTTCAATCCGGCGCTGCGCAAGACCGCGGTCGTGCTGCCGGCGCAGCAGATGCTGCTCGGCTGGTGCGCCGTAGCGGTGCTGGCGCTCGCCTGGTTTGGATGGCTGAACTACGAGGGCGCGCGGCTCAAGGCCGCGTCGGGCGACGGTGCCGCGCGCCTGCAGCAGCTGCAGGCGGATGTGACGCAGCTCGGGGCCCAGCTGGCGGCCCACAAGCCTTCGCCCGAATTGCAGGCCAAGTACCACCGCAAGCAGCTCCAGCTGCAGGCACGCGAGGACGTGGTGCAGGTGCTGGACAGCGGCGCCATCGGCAATACCGAGGGCCATGCGAACTACCTGCGGGCCTTTGCGCGCCATTCCCTCGACGGCCTGTGGCTGACCGGACTCACCGTGGTGGGTGCCGGCAACGACATCGTCGTGGAGGGCCGTACCCTCAAGCCGGAACTGGTTCCGGACTACCTCGATCGTCTCGGGCGCGAACCGGTGCTCAGGGGACATGCGTTCAACCAGTTGCAGATGCGGCGTCCGGCACCGCAGCCCCAGGGCGTGGGCAAGCCTCCGCTGGAACCGCGGTTCGTCGAATTCAGCGTCGCCACCGAAGCCGCGCCGGTTTCGGTCACGCTGGGGGACAAGCCTTGAAGGAGACCTGGGCGCGCGCGGCCGCCAAGCTCGACACGATGAGCATGCGCGAACGCGCGCTCGTGTTCGCGGCGGGTGCCGCGGTGATCCTGTTCGTGCTGTGGCTAGTGCTGCTGAAACCGTTGGGGGATCGCAATCGCGAGCTCGCGGCGCAGGCTGCCACCCGGAAGGAAACCGTCGTCTCGCTGGAAGCGCAAAAGCGCGAGCTGCAGGCGCGCGCGGCTGCGAATCCCGATGCCGAACTGCTGCGGCAGATCGAGGAAGTGAACCGTCAGCTCGTCGCAGTGGACGCGTCGATCAACGCGATGCAGAGCGGACTGATCCAGCCCGATCGGATGACGGCCCTCGTGAAGGGCGTGGTCGGCCGCGCTCCGCGGCTGCAGCTGGTGGCCATGCGGACGCTGCCGCCGACGCCGCTGGTGGAGGCGAAGGCGCACGCCGAGACGGCCAAGGCGGGCGAGCCGAAGCCGACCGAGACCGATCGCAAGGAAGCCGGCATCTTCAAGCATGGCATCGAGATCACGCTCGAGGGCCGCTACCTCGACCTGCTGGCCTACGCGGCACAGCTCGAGCGTATGCCGACACGCGTGATGTGGAACCGCACGCGCATCGATGCGAGCGAGTATCCCCGGGTGACCATGACGCTCACGCTGTACACGCTGAGTCTGGAGCGGACATGGCTCACCATCTGACGCCCGTGACGATGGCGCTGGCACTCGCCGCTTCCGTTCATGGCGCATGGGCGGAGACGCTGCCCGATCCGACGCGCCCGCCAGCCTTCCTGTTCGCGCCCGCGGACGGTGACGGACCGCCGGCCGAAGCGAGCGGCGGCCTCGTTCTCCAGTCGGTACTGATCGCACCGAACCGTCGCAGCGCCATCATCGGCGGCAGGACGTTGTCGGTCGGCGATCGCCTCGGCGATTTCACGCTCGTGCGCGTGAGCGAAGGCGAGGTGCAGCTGCGCGGACCCGAAGGGGCGCGCACGCTCAAGCTGTTTCCGGCGGTCACCAAGCGGGTTGCCCATGGCGGCGATACCACGGTCGACGGTCCGGATGCGGCCGCAAGATCCACACGAGGCACACAATGAAGAGAATCATCGCGATCCTGCTGCTCGTGCTTTGCGCGGGATGCAACAACTTCCAGCCGCGCCAGGGCAAGACCCTCGACCGGATCGACAAGGAACTCGAGGCCGGTGCAGCCGATCGCAAGGCAGTGAAGGAAGCGGACGCCGTTTCCCAGGCGCTGCTGCCACCGGTGGTGGTGGAGATGCCCAAGCTCGACGGCAAGCCGATCGAGCCGCGCTTCGACCTGTCGGTGGTCAACGCGCCGGCGGCGCAGGTCTTCACGGCGATCGTCTCCGGCACGCGCTACAGCATGGTGGTGCATCCCCAGATCAAGGAGCCGATCTCGGTCACGCTGAAGGACGTCACCGTGATCGAGGCGCTCGACACCATCCGCGAACTCTACGGCTACGACTACAAGCAGGCAGGTTCGCGCATCCTGGTGCAACCTGCGAGCATCCAGACGCGCGTGTTCCAGGTGAACTACCTCATGAGCCAGCGGCGCGGGCGCAGCGACGTCCGCGTGAGCTCGGGCGCCATCTCCGACACCGTCGCACCGACCGCCGGATTGCCGGGCGTCGGGGGCGTGCCGGCCCCGATGATTCCGACGGCAGCCGGTGCGTTGCCGGGTCAGGCCGCCACCGCGAGCCAGGCGATCGTCGGCAGCCGCGTCGTGACCACCAACGACAGCGACATGTGGAAGGAGCTCACCGATGCGCTGAAGGCCATCGTCGGCACCGAGAACGGCCGCCAGGTGGTGCTGAGCCCGCAGTCCGGCGTGATCCTGGTGCGAGGCATGCCCGCCGAGATCCGCGCCGTCGAGGACTACCTGCGCGCCACGCGCATCGTGATCGAACGTCAGGTGATGCTGGAAGCGAAGATCATCGAAGTGGAGCTGTCCGACGGCTATCAGGCCGGGGTCAACTGGGCGGCATTCCGCACCGGCGACAACAGCCGCCTCGCCGGCGGCGTGATCGTGCCCGGATCGAACCTTACCCCGAGCGGCACGCTGTCCACGCCGACGGCGCGCGCACCCGACGGCAGCATCCTCGCGAGTTCGCTGCTCACTTCGAATCCGGGTGCGCCCGGCAACATCTCGACCGGCGTCGGCGTTCCGGGGACGCTGTTCGGCCTGGCGTTCCAGACCGGCAACTTCGCGACGCTGCTCTCGTTCCTCCAGACCCAGGGCAATCTCCAGGTGCTGTCGAGTCCGCGCATCGCGGCGCTCAACAACCAGAAGGCCGTGCTGAAGGTCGGCAACGACGAATTCTTCGTCACCAACGTGACCACGACGACGCTCACCAACGTCGCCGGCGGGACGACACAGTCGCCGTCGATCACGGTGCAACCGTTCTTCTCCGGTGTTGCCCTCGACGTGACGCCGCAGGTGGACGAGAACAACCAGATCATCCTCCACGTGCACCCGTCGGTGAGCGAAGTGGTCGAGAAGACCAAGAACATCGACCTGGGCACTTCCGGCAACTTCCGCCTGCCGCTTGCCTCTAGCACCATCAGCGAGACCGACACCATCGTACGCGTGCAGGACGGCAACATCGTCGCCATCGGCGGCCTGATGCGCGAGACCACCCAGCGCAACCGCTCAGGTGTGCCGGTGCTCTCGAATCTTCCGGGCGTGGGCAACCTGTTCCGTTCCACCGCCAACTCGGCGCGCAAGAGCGAACTGGTCATCCTCATCAAGCCCACCATCGTGCAGGGCGACGCCGGCTCGCAGAAGGATCTCGAGGACATCCGCAACCGCATCAAGTCGTTCGACCGCGCCGACCGGCCGGGCGCCGATTCGATGTGGGGTGACGGCGCCTCGAAGTAACGACGTTTGCCCGTCCATGTACCGCGCCCACTTCGGTCTTCGCGAACCGCCCTTCGGCATCACGCCCGACACGAGCTTCGCGTTCTCGGCCCGGGCCCATCAGGAGGCGCTCAACACGCTGCTGGTGGCGCTCGCCGCCGGTGAAGGCTTCATCAAGATCGTGGGCGAGGTGGGCACCGGCAAGACGCTGCTGTGCCGTCGGCTGCTCGCCACGCTCGGCGATGAATACGTCACCGCCTATCTGCCCAATCCACTGCTCGAAGCGCGCAGCCTGATGCTGGCGCTCGGCGAAGAGTTCGAGATCCCCATGGAACGCGATGCGGACGAGCACCATCTCATGCGCGCCCTCAATCACGCGCTGCTCGACCAGGCACGCGCCAACCGGCGCGTGGTGGTGCTGATCGACGAAGCGCAGGCCATGCCGCTGCCGACCCTGGAGGCGCTGCGGCTGCTCTCCAACCTCGAGACCGAGAAGCGCAAGCTGCTGCAGGTGGTGCTGTTCGGTCAGCCCGAACTCGATGCCCGGCTGGACGATCCGGCCGTGCGGCAGTTGAAGCAGCGCATCACGTTCCATTATCGCCTGGGCGGTCTGTCGCGTGCCGAGATGCGCCATTACATCGCGCATCGATTGCGGGTGGCGGGCTACATCGGACCGGATGTGTTCAGCGGCCCCGCGCTCTGGCTGTTGCACCGGGCGAGCCGGGGCGTGCCGCGGCTGGTGAACATCATTGCGCACAAGTGCCTGATGCTGGTCTACGGTCAGGGTGGGCACCGGGTGCGCCGCACGCATGTGCGCACCGCCGTCCGCGACACGCCGTCGGCGCGCCGCAGCGGCTTTCCCTGGGCCGCGACGATGTTTGCGGCGGTGAGCGTCGGAAGCCTCATTGCCTTGCTAGCCGCATGAAGCGGCCACAGCGCCTCGGGAAGGCGCCGTGAGCGTCATCAATCAGGTCCTGCAGGATCTCGAGAAGCGGCACGCGCGCAGCGACGACGCACACGCGCCCGCGACACGGATCCGCGCCGTCGGGTCGGCGCCGCGGGCGTCCGGAAGACGCCTGGCGGTCGCGCTGCTGGCCCTGATTGCGATAGGTGCCGCCGTGTTTCTCTGGCGCTGGTCGAACCAGGAAAAGCCGGTCGCGGCACCGCCTGCACCACCGCCCGCTCCGGCGAAGCCGGTGGCTGCCGCGCCACTGGAAACGCCGTTGCCGCCTGCGCCTGCCGCCCCCGAGAAACCGCCTGCACCGGCGCCGCTTGCCGTCGCTCCCGCCCCACCACTGCCCAAGTCGACCGAGGCGTCCGGTGCGAAGGCACCACCGACGAATCGCGTCGCGCCGATTGCATCGCAACCTCTTCCGAAGGCGAAACCGACACCGGCGCCCAAGGCCGCCGCCGAGGATGCAACGCATGCCGGTGGCGCCGGCATCGAGAAGCGCGAGCGGCCCTTGAGTGCCGCCGAGCGCGCGGAAGCGCAGTTCCGGCTGGGCGCCCAATCCATGCAGCAGGGGCGCATGCGCGATGCGGAAGCGAGCTTTCTCGCCGCCGTCGCCGAGGATCCGGGGCACATCCCTTCGCGTCAGGCGCTGCTGGGCATCTATCTGGAAGCGCAGCGGCGCGACGAGGCCGAGGTGCTGCTGCGCGACGGCCTCAAGGCGAGCCCGCGTCCCCCCGCCTGGGCGATGGTGCTGGCGCGGCTGGAGGCCGAGCGCGGCGACGTGATCGGTGGCATCAACACCATGCAGAACCATCTCGACGTGGGGCGCCAGAACGGCGACTACCTCGCGCTGTTCGCCGCGCTGCTGCAGAAGCAGGGCCGGCACGCCGACGCCGTGGAACAGTACCAGGCGGCCATCAACCTGGGGCAGGGCAAGGCCGTGTGGCTGATGGGTCAGGGCATCTCGTTGCGCGAGTTGGGCAAGCGTGAGGAGGCACGCGCGGCGTTCCAGCGTGCGCTGGACAGCGGCGGGCTGAGCGCGGACCTGAAGCTGTTTGTGGAGCGGCAGATCTCGGCGTTGCGGCAAGCGGCGAACTAGTTCATCGCCGAAGGGCGCAGCCAAGGCGAAGCGCTCAACGCGGGGGACGCGGAGGACGCGGGGGAAGTCAAAAGCGCTGGCTATATCTGCTTGACGCAGCCTCGTCCGTGATCAAACGCCGGCGACATCGGTTCGTGAGTTCATTCGCAATCACACGCGACCAGAGGGGTTGCCTTCCCCCGCGTCCTCCGCGTCCCCCGCGTTGAGAGTTCGTATTGCGGTTCGACCTATTCCCGCAGCAAGGTCCGAGCGACGATCCATCCCCGAACGCGAACCGCGCCGGCCTGCTTCAGCGCAGCGGCCGCTTCGTGCAGCGTGGCTCCGGTGGTCATGACGTCGTCCACCACGACCACGTCGAGGCCGTCGAAGCGGCTCCGCGCATGGAACGCGTCGCGCACGTTCGCGCCGCGATCGGACAGCGGCAGGCTCGCCTGGGGCGCCGTGTCACGCCTGCGCTCCAGCACGCCCGGTGCGACGAGATCGAGCCAACGCCGCGGAAAGGCGCCCGTCAGTTCGAGCGCCTGATTGAACCCGCGCGTGCGCAGGCGTTGCGGCGCGAGCGGCATCGGGATGATCGCGTCGGGCAGCGGATCGACCGCGGCGCATTCGGCCAGCAGACGGCCGAGCACCGGCGCGAGCGCCAGGCGGTCACCGTACTTGAGAGCGCTCACCAGTGCGTCGATCGGGAATGCATAGGGCAATGCCGCCCGCACCGTGTCGTAGCTCGGCGCATTCGTCGAGCACGCGCCGCAGATCGCGCCGGCAGGACTCGGCAGGGCGCAGACCGGACAGGATTCCGTCGGCAGCCGCGGCAGATCGGCGAGACAACCGGCGCAGATGCCATGACGCGCGTCGCGCGCCAGACACAATACGCACCGTCCCGGCACCTTCGAGCGCAGCGATGCCATCGCCCCTGCTAGGCGCGCAGTCGCGTTTGCGTTCATCATGGCGGGTTCACGATGGGTGCGGACTTCGGCAACGTTCGAACGGCGGTCATGACTACGGAAGACTCGAAGACGCGAGCGCGCCTGCGGCACGCGAGGCAACGTGCCGCATCATCTTACGATCGGTCCGCGGTCGTGCCCGAAGAAGTGGGCCGCAGGATGCTGGAACGCCTGGACCTGGTGCGGGTGCCGGATGGGCCCGTCCTGGATGCCGGCTGTGCGACCGGCAAGGTGACGCGATTGCTGGCTCGACGCCTGCCGGATGCGCCGGTCGTCGCGCTCGATGCGTCCGCGAAGATGATCGACATCGCGCGCGCGGCCACGCCCCTGCTGGCGGGCATGGCCGCGCGATGGAAGGGGACGTCCACGCGGTGGATCGCGGGTGAAGTCCACGCCCTGCCGATCCGGCCGGGCAGTTGCGCGATGGTGTGGTCGAATCTCGCGCTGCAATGGGAGGCCGATCCGGCCGCGGCATTCGCCGAGATGCATCGCGCGCTGCAGGCCGGCGGGTTGCTGATGTTCTCCACGCTCGGACCGGACACGCTGAAGGAACTGCGCGCAGCCTCCGCGCGCGCCGACGGTCGACCGCGCCTGCGTCGGTTCCCCGACATGCACGACCTCGGAGACCAGTTGGTGCACGCGGGGTTCGCGGATCCGGTGATGGACATGGAGACCCTCACGCTCACGTTCGCCGACGCGGTGACGCTGCTGCGTGAGCTGAAGGAACAGGGATCGATCGACGCGCCGTCCGTAAGCGCGCGCGGTCTCGGCGGGAGGGGCGTGCGTTCACGACTGATCGAGGCGTTCGAGCGCGAACGTCGCGAGGGCCGGATTCCCGCCACGTTCGAGATCGTCTACGGGCATGCGTGGAAGCCGGAAGGCGGACCTGCGGTCGCGGCGGACGGCCGACAAGTGATCCGTATTCACCGCCCCGGACGAGCGCGTTGAGCGCGGCGCCCGCGTCGGACTGAGCGGGATCGGCAGGTATCGCGAGGGTGCGTCAGCTTGCCTCACCTGAGAGCACTGTGC
>Ga0164290_1000678_pt1 | contig 93231 bp, 91 predicted proteins | sample Micstemetagenome_FD_108782 | JGI IMG/M metagenome (GOLD analysis project Ga0164290, IMG submission 108782) | Contaminated culture microbial community from soil near Moab, Utah, USA - Microcoleus steenstrupii SON62 (Illumina Assembly) | ecosystem: Environmental > Terrestrial > Soil > Soil crust...
CGGAAACCAAGCCCGCTTCGCGCAAGGATGGGCGCTGCGGATTCCGCAATAAATCCTCGTTCCAAAGCCTCTTTTTGTCTTCCAATCCAAGACAGTCGCTCTGTCCTGCCGGACATCTCCCCCGCAAGGGCCCGCAGGGGGGGGAGATTGGACGGCCGCTATGATTTCGCCAACCTGCAGCGTTGGCGATTGGCGAAAGTCGAGACGACAGCCTATCTCCCCCCTTGTGGGGGAGATGGCCGGCAGGCCAGAGGGGGGCAACGTAGAGCGCTGCGTCCGCCAGAAAGCAGAGCGCTCTAGCGTCTGCCGCGACGTATTTCTCACGCCAGGAAGCACTGTGCCGTCCCGACCGTGTCGAACTCGACCGTCAGGTGCTGGCCCGGGAGGACCTGCAGCACAGGCGCGCAGGAGCCGGTGGCGACGACGTCGCCGACATCCAGCTGCTTGTGACGCTGTGCCAATTCTCGCGCCAGCCAGGCCACGGCGTCGAGCGGATGGCCGAAAATCGCGTCGGCTCTCGCCGCAATCACCGTGCTGCCGTTCATGCGCGCGGTCATGCGCGCCGCGTCGAGCTCCAGAAGATCGACGCCTTTGGCGAAGGGGCCGCCAATCGTTGCCACATGCAGCCCAAAATCGGCGATGGCGGAGAAATCGGAATCGGGTCCCTGCGGGGTTCGACGGCCGAGCAGGCCGATCGCCGGCTGGCAGGCGGAGATGGCTTCCGCGACAGACCGCCGGTCGATCCGCTCGCCGGGCTGCGGGAAGACGGTTCCGAGGGTGAAAAGCAGCTCGCACTGGGCCCCGATCAGGCCCGCCGGTATGCGCAGATGGTGGCCGTCGCGATAGTGGGTGCCGGTGGGAATCGCGCTGTAGATCGGCCGGCTCAGGCCGAGCATATGGCGGCAGACCTCGGCTGTGCCGACCAGGGAATAACCGACGAGATCGTCGGCAAAGAGGTCGAGCGCCGCCAGTTGCAGGGCCTCCGCCTCGGCGCGCGATTGGATGGCGTCGAGCGGCAGATGCGACAGCCGGCCGGCCTTCCTGTTCGCGGCGAGGTCCATGGCAAGGTCGCCGGCGAGATTGGCCTGCATCGCATGCTCCTTCAGGCGCGGCACGCAGCGACTCCGCGGCGGCAAAGTCAAATTAAAATACGCCTATAGGAATTTCTTTATGCCGGAGCCCGGGGCAGGGACCCGACAATTCTATTTCTTCGCCCCTGCCGCGCAATCGAAAGGCTATGCCGCGATCGGTACCTTTCCAGCCAGTGACAGGAAAGGACCCGATCATGGGCATCGCACTTCGACAGGCCGGACATTCCTCCCAGAACAGCCGCTTCACGGTCGGCCGCGACGCCGAAGGACATTGGGTCGTCTGCGACGCCAGGGGGCTGGTTGGCGGTCTTTTCACGGATCGCGCCGCGGCCGTGCATTTCGCCATGGAGGAGAGCAACCGGATTCCCGGGGAGGTCTGCTGCGCACCCGACGACGCCATCATCAAGCTGAGCGCCGTCTTCGGGGCCGGCACGCCGGTTGAACAGGGCATGCGCTCTCGCTGAACTTGAAGCGGCCAGGACACGCCAGACCAGGGGCGACCGTCGGGTCGCCCTTTGTTTTTTGGGCGGCCTGGCCGATTTCTTTATAGGATTTTTATTTCTTTCCCGCCGGGCCTCTCTCGAACCTTTATGCAGGTGCGGTTCATATACATGGCGGAAACGAGGCCGCACCCGCCGGAAATCCGCTCCGGCAGGGCAGACGTTTTTCTTTGTGCACGGCGGGATATTCTTGATCCGAAGCAACGACTGCCTGTCGTCAGGAGCTTTACCATGGACATCGTCATGATCGGCATCGGCGTGGTCTTCTTCGCGCTGTTCTTTGCCTACACCGAAGCCTGCGACCGGCTTTAAGGGAGAGCATCGATGCTTCTCGAATACATCCTTGGCGGCGGCGTCTCGTTGCTGCTGACCATCTACCTGATCTATGCGCTCGTCCGCCCTGAGCGGTTCTGAGCGCCAATCCTCCCGGAAACACTCCCATGACCCTAAACGGCTGGATCCAGATCCTCGTCTTCTGCGGGATCGTCATTCTCCTGGTAAAACCGCTCGGCGGCTACATCTACCGCGTGTTCAGCGGCGAGCGCACCTTGCTCTCGCCGGTGCTCCGGCCGATCGAGCGCGGCCTCTATCGCCTGGCGGGCACCGGCGAGCGCGATGAGCAGCATTGGACGACCTATGCCGTCGGCATGCTGCTCTTCAACCTTGCCGGCTTCGTGGCTCTCTATCTCATCCAGCGCCTGCAGGGCTCGCTCCCCTTCAACCCGGCCGATATGGGCGCGGTGCCGCCGGAGCTCGCCTTCAACACCGCCGCGAGCTTCATGACCAACACCAACTGGCAGAACTACGGCGGCGAAAGCACCATGTCCTACCTGACCCAGATGGCCGGGCTGACGGTGCAGAATTTCGTCTCGGCCGCCACCGGCATCGCCATCGCCATGGCGCTGATCCGCGGTTTCGCCAGGGCATCCGGCAGGTCCATCGGCAATTTCTGGGTCGATCTCACCCGCGGCACGCTCTACGTGCTCCTGCCGATCTCAATCGTGATGACGATCGTTCTTGTCGCGCTCGGCATGCCGCAGACGCTCGGCGCCTATGTCAACGCCACGACGCTCGAAGGCGCCCAGCAGACCATCGCGGTCGGCCCGGTCGCCTCGCAGGTCGCCATCAAGATGCTCGGCACCAATGGCGGTGGTTTCTTCAACGCCAACGCTGCCCATCCGTTCGAGAACCCGGACGCGATCTCCAACCTGATCCAGATGGTGGCGATCTTCGCCATCGGCGCGGCGATGACCAATGTCTTCGGCCGCATGGTCGGCAACCAGCGCCAGGGCTGGGCGATCCTGGCCACGATGGGCGTGCTGTTCATCGCCGGTGTCGTCGTCGCCTACTGGGCGGAAGCCGCCGGCAACCCGCTGGTGCATGCGCTCGGCGTCGACGGCGCCAACATGGAAGGTAAGGAGACCCGCTTCGGCATTCCGCTCTCCGCACTCTTCGCGGTGATCACGACGGCCGCCTCCTGCGGTGCGGTCAACGCCATGCATGGCAGCTTCACCGCACTCGGCGGCATGATCCCGCTGATCAACATGGAGCTCGGCGAGGTGATCGTTGGCGGCGTCGGCGCCGGCTTCTACGGCATCCTGATCTTCATCGTCATCGCCATCTTCGTGGCCGGCCTGATGGTCGGGCGCACGCCGGAATATCTCGGCAAGAAGATCGAGGCCAAGGAGGTCAAGATGGCCGTGCTCGCCATCCTCTGCCTGCCGCTCGCCATGCTCGGTTTCACCGCGATTGCCGTGCTGCTGGAGACCGGCGTGGCCTCGGTCGGCACGCCTGGTCCGCATGGCTTCTCGGAGATCCTCTACGCCTATACCTCGGGTGCTGCCAACAACGGCTCGGCCTTCGGCGGCCTCACCGGCAACACGCCCTGGTACAACATCACCATCGGCCTTGCGATGCTGATGGGGCGCTTCCTGGTCATCATCCCGGCGCTGGCGATTGCCGGCTCGCTGGTGGCCAAGAAGTCGGTGCCGGCCTCGGCCGGAACCTTCCCCACCGACGGCATGCTGTTCGTCGGCCTGCTCGCCGGCGTCATCCTGATCGTTGGCGGTCTCACCTTCTTCCCGGCGCTCGCCGTCGGGCCGATCGTCGAGCACCTCGCGGCCGGGCTCGGGCTGACCTTCTAGGAGCGCCATCATGCACAGGCATCCCCTGCACCACACTCGTCGTCCCCGCGCCGTTCCGGCGCGGGCCGCGACCAAACCGCCGCGCCTTTCCAGTGTGATCCTGGTGACGGCGTTGGCCACCGCGGCGATCGCTGTAGCCGCACAGATCATCACGCATATCGCCGTCGGCTGATCCCAGGTCGCGGCACAGGCAAAAGGCTGGAGTCTCTCAATGAGCCAGGCAAAATCCGCGAGCATCCTCGATGCCCGCATCCTCGTTCCCGCCCTTGGCGGCGCTTTCCGCAAGCTCGATCCGCGAAGCCTTGCCAAGAATCCCGTCATGTTCGTCGTCGCCGTCGTGTCGGCGCTGACCACGGTCCTGCTCATCCGGGACCTGATCGACGGCAGCGCCGATGCGGGCTTCTCCTTCCAGATCGTGCTGTGGCTGTGGTTCACGGTGCTGTTTGCCAATTTCGCCGAAGCCGTCGCCGAAGGCCGCGGCAAGGCGCAGGCCGACTCGCTCAGGCGCACCCGCACCGAGACCCAGGCCAAACTGCTCACCAATGGCGACCGGGCCTCGTTCAAACAGGTGCCTGGCACCAGCCTGAAGGTCGGCGACCTGGTCATTGTCGAGGCCGGCGACATCATCCCGTCGGACGGCGAGGTGGTCGAGGGCGTGGCCTCGGTGAACGAGGCGGCAATCACGGGCGAATCCGCCCCGGTGATCCGCGAGTCGGGCGGCGACCGCTCGGCCGTGACCGGCGGCACCCAAGTGCTCTCCGACTGGATCAAGGTGCGCATCACGGCTGCGGCCGGCTCGACCTTCATCGACCGCATGATCGCGCTGGTCGAGGGTGCGGAGCGGCAGAAGACCCCGAACGAGATCGCGCTCAACATCCTGCTCGCCGGCATGACGCTGATCTTCGTCATGGCCACGGTGACGATCCCGAGCTTCGCCAGCTATGCCGGCGGCTCGATCCCCGTCATCGTGCTGGTGGCGCTGTTCGTGACGCTGATCCCGACCACGATCGGCGCGCTGCTCTCTGCGATCGGCATCGCCGGCATGGACCGGCTGGTGCGCTTCAACGTGCTGGCGATGTCGGGGCGCGCGGTCGAGGCCGCCGGCGACGTCGACACGCTGCTGCTCGACAAGACCGGCACCATCACGCTCGGCAACCGCCAGGCGACCGATTTCAAGCCGATCCGTGGGGTGACCGAGCAGGAACTGGCGGATGCCGCGCAGCTCGCTTCGCTCGCCGACGAGACGCCGGAAGGGCGCTCCATCGTCGTGCTGGCCAAGGATAAATACCGCATCCGGGCGCGCGACATGGCGAGCCTGCATGCCACCTTCGTGCCCTTCACCGCGCAAAGCCGGATGAGCGGCGTCGACATCGAAGGCTCCTCGATCCGCAAGGGCGCGGTGGACGCCGTGCTCGCCTATGTGAACCCGACCGTGCCGAGCAGTGCGGGCAACCGCCCGAGCCCCGAGGCCGTGCGCGAACTGCAGGGCATTGCCGACAGCATCGCCAAGGGCGGCGGCACGCCGCTGGCGGTCGCGCGTGACGGCCGGCTGCTCGGCGTCGTCCACCTGAAGGACATCGTCAAGGGCGGCATCCGCGAGCGTTTCGCGGAGCTGCGCCGCATGGGCATTCGCACGGTGATGATCACCGGCGACAACCCGATGACGGCGGCGGCGATCGCGGCGGAAGCCGGCGTCGACGATTTCCTGGCGCAGGCAACGCCCGAGAACAAGCTGTCGCTGATCCGCGAGGAGCAGGCGAAGGGCAAGCTGGTGGCGATGTGCGGCGACGGCACCAACGACGCACCCGCACTCGCCCAGGCCGATGTCGGCGTCGCCATGAACACCGGCACGGTCGCGGCGCGCGAGGCCGGCAACATGGTCGACCTCGACAGCGACCCGACCAAGCTCATCGAGATCGTCGAGATCGGCAAGGCGCTGCTGATGACGCGCGGCGCGCTCACCACCTTCTCCATCGCCAACGACGTGGCGAAATATTTCGCCATCATCCCGGCGATCTTCGCGGCCTTCTACCTGACGCCCGGGGCAACCGAAGGCCCGCTCGAGGCGCTCAACATCATGCAGCTCGCAACACCGCAGAGCGCCATCCTGTCGGCCATCATCTTCAACGCGCTGATCATCGTGGCGTTGATCCCGCTGGCGCTGCGCGGCGTGCGCTTCCGTCCCATCGGAGCCGGCGCGCTGCTCTCGCGCAATCTGCTCATCTACGGCCTTGGCGGCATCGTCGTCCCGTTCATCGGGATCAAGGTGATCGACATCATCGTCACCGCAATCGGCCTGGCCTAAAGGAATAAATCCATGCTGAAACAACTCAGACCGGCCATCATCATGATCGTGGCGCTCACCATCATCACCGGCCTGATCTACCCGCTGGGCATGACCGGGCTCGCGCAGGTTCTTTTCCCGCGCCAGGCCAATGGCAGCCTGATCGAGAAGGACGGCGTCGTCATCGGCTCCGAGCTGATCGGCCAGGCCTTCACCGGCGAGCGCTATTTCCATGGCCGGCCTTCGGCCGCCGGCGACGGCTACAACGCCGCCGGATCGAGCGGTTCGAACCTCGGCCCGACCAGCGCCAAGCTGATCGAGCGGATCAAGGCCGACGCCGAGGCGCTGAAGGCCGAGAACCCGAATGCGCCTGTGCCGATGGACCTCGTCACCGCCTCGGGCAGCGGGCTCGATCCGCACGTTTCGCCGGAAGCCGCCTATTTCCAGGTGCCGAGGGTAGCCAAGGCGCGCGGAATGGAGGAATCTGCGGTGCGCGCGCTGGTCGACCGGCATGTCGAGGCTCGCGAGCTCGGCTTCATGGGCGAACCGGCCGTGAACGTGCTCGCTCTCAACATGGCATTGGACGCGGCCGGCGCGCAGTGAGGGAGTGCCTGGACTGATGCCGGACGAAAGTCGGGTTGCCGAGAGCCGGCCGTCACCGGATGCGCTGCTGGCAAGCGCGCAGCGCGAAGGCCGCGGCCGGCTGAAGATTTTCCTCGGCGCCGCGCCCGGCGTCGGCAAGACCTATGAAATGCTGATGTCCGGGAGGGCCCGCAGGGCGGACGGAACTGACGTGGTCATCGGCGTCGTCGAGACGCACGGGCGCAAGGAAACCGAAGCCCTGGTGGACGGTTTCGAGATCGTCCCGCGCCTCGACATCGAATATAAGGGCCGCACACTTGGCGAGATGGATCTCGACGGCATCCTGAAGCGCCGGCCTGAGCTCGTGCTGGTGGACGAGCTTGCCCACACCAACGCGCCGGGCAGCCGCCACCCGAAGCGCTATCTCGACGTCCAGGAGCTCCTCGGCCAGGGCATCGACGTCTACACGACGCTGAACATCCAGCATGTCGAAAGCCTGAACGACGTGGTGGCGCAGATCACCCGCATCACCGTGCGCGAGACGGTGCCTGATTCCATCATCGACGAGGCCGACGACGTCGAGATCATCGATCTCACGCCCGACGATCTGATCAAGCGGCTGCACGACGGCAAGGTCTACATGCCGACGACGGCGAAGCGGGCGATCGAGAACTATTTCTCGCCCGGCAACCTGACAGCGTTGCGCGAGCTGGCGCTGCGGCGCACCGCGCAGCGGGTCGACGAGCAGCTTCTGAGCCACATGCAGTCGCACGCCATCCAGGGCCCCTGGGCGGCGGGCGAGCGCGTGCTGGTGTGTGTCGGCGCCACCGCCCGCAGCGCCTCGCTCGTGCGTTATGCGCGCCGGCAGGCGGAGCGGCTGCGCGCGCCGTGGATGGCACTGCATGTCGAGACGTCGCAGTCGGCGGCGATGTCGGAAGCCGAGCGCGACCGGCTGGCGGCGACGCTTCGGCTGGCCGAGCAGCTTGGCGGCACTGCCGTCACCATACCCGGCCAGAACATCGCCGAGGACATCGTCCGCTACGCCGAGGCCAACAACGTCACCCACATCGTGACCGGCAAGCCGCGCAAGGCGCGCTGGCAGGTGCTGTTCGGCGGCTCTGTCGCACACGAGCTGATCCGCCGGGCAGGCGACATCAGCGTGCACGTCATCTCCGGCAACGAGCGCGACACGCCGGCGCCGCGCGGCGTGGCGGTCATCGAGCAGCGCAGTTTCGATTTCCTGCCCTATCTGCTGAGCGTCGTCTATGTCGGGGTTGCGCTCGGCTTCGGCGCGCTGCTGGTGCGCGTGCTCGACGTCCAGAACATCGCGCTGGTCTTCCTCATGGCGGTGCTGACGTCCGCCGTCACCGGCGGCCTGCGGCCGGCTCTGCTTGCGTCCGTGCTCAGCGCCTTCGCATTCAATTTCTTCTTCCTGCCGCCGCTCTACACACTCACCATCGCCGATCCGGAGAGCGTGATCGCGCTCGGCTTCTTCTTCGGCGTGGCGGTGATCGCCAGCAATTTGACCTCGCGCGTCCAGCGGCAGGCTGCCGCCGCGAGGTTGCGCGCCCGCACGACCGAGGACCTCTATCTATTTTCGAGAAAGCTCGCCGGCACCGGCACCCTCGACGACGTGCTCTGGGCAACCGTGTTCCAGATCGCCTCGATGCTGAAGCTGCGCGTGGTGCTGCTGATGCCGGAAGGCGGCACGCTTGCCGTGAAGGCCGGCTACCCGCCCGACGACACGCTGGTCGATGCCGACATCGCGGCGGCCCGCTGGGCCTGGGAGCACAATCGCGCTGCCGGCCGTGGCGCCGACACCCTGCCGGGTGCAAAGCGCCTCTATTTGCCGCTCAGGACAGGAAGAACGGCCATCGGCGTCGTCGGGCTCGACGACGACCGGCAGGGGCCGCTGCTCACGCCGGAGCAGCAGAGGCTGTTCGACGCGCTTGCCGACCAGGCAGCGCTCGCCATCGAGCGGGTGCAACTCGTCGCCGATGTCGACCGCGCCAGGCTCGCGGCGGAGGCCGACAAGCTCCGTTCCGCCCTCTTGACCTCGATCTCCCACGATCTGAAGACGCCGCTTGCCGGCATCATGGGTGCGGCCGGCGCGCTCAAGGAATACGGCGCGACGATGTCGGAAGGCGACCGCGACGAGATGCTGTCGACGGTGGCCGAGGAATCGGAGCGCCTCAACCGCTTCATCGCCAACCTGCTCGACATGACGCGGATCGGCTCCGGCGCGATGCAGCCCAACTTCGCCATGCATTATGTCGGCGATATCGTCGGCACAGCGCTCCGCCGCGCCGCCAAGTTCACCGCCAGGCACCGGATCGCGGTCGACCTGCAGCCCGACCTGCCGATGCTGAGGCTTGATCCGGTGCTGTTCGAGCAGGTCCTCTTCAATCTCCTCGACAACGCCGCGAAATATGCCCCGGCCGGCTCCACGATCACGATTCGCGGCTGGGCCGACAACGGCTCGGTGGTGGTGCAGGTCATCGACGAGGGCCCCGGCATTCCCGCCGGGGATCTGGAGCGGGTCTTCGATTCCTTCTATCGCGTCAGCAAGGGAGATCATGTGCGCGCCGGCACCGGCCTCGGGCTGTCCATCTGCAAGGGTTTCGTCGAGGCCATGGGCGGCACGATCGTGGCGTCGAACAGGTCCGACCGGTCGGGCGCCGTCCTGGCCGTCAGCATGCCGATCCACGCGGAGGCGGCCGACCCGGCAGCACAATCATGACCAATCCCGCCGTCAAGATACTCGTCGTGGACGACGAGCCGCCGATCCGAAAGCTGCTGCGCGTCGGCCTCGGAACCGAAGGCTTCGCCGTTCTCGACGCCATCAATGCGCGCGAGGCGCTGGAACTGGTCAAGGCGGAGAAGCCCGACCTCATCCTGCTCGACCTCGGCCTGCCGGACGTTGCGGGCCACGATCTGCTGCAGAAATGGCGGGACGAACTGCTTGATCTTCCGATCGTCGTGCTCTCCAGCCGCACCGACGAGGCCGGCATCGTGCGGGCGCTCGATCTCGGCGCCGACGACTACGTCACCAAGCCTTTCGGCATGGCCGAGCTGGTGGCCCGCATTCGCGTCGCGCTCCGGCACCGGCTGCAGCAGCAGGGCGAAAAACCGGTGTTCCAGAGCGGCGGCCTGTCCGTCGACCTGGTCAAGCGCATCGTCCGGGTCGACGGCAAGGAGGTGAAGCTGTCGCCGAAGGAGTACGACATCTTGCGGCTGCTGGTGCTGCATGCCGGCAAGGTGCTGACCCATCGCTTCCTGCTCGAGCAGGTCTGGGGCGGCTCGACCGACGTGCAATATCTGCGGGTCTATGTGCGCCAGCTGCGCCAGAAGATCGAGAAAATGCCGGACCAGCCCGAATACATCACCACGGAGACCGGCGTCGGCTACCGCCTGCGCGCGCCCGAGTGATCCGGCAAACCTCCAACGCATCGGGACAGACATGAAGATTGGCGAATTCCTGGCCAGCGAAGGCGTTCTGCCCGAAATGGCCGTGCAGTCGAAAAACCGGCTGCTGCAGCTGCTTTCCGCCAGGGCGGCCAAAACACTTGGCCTGCCCGAGCATGCTATCCTGCATGCGCTGCTGGCGCGTGAGAAACTGGGCTCGACGGGCATCGGCGCGGGCGTTGCCATCCCGCATGCGCGCATAAAAGGCCTGGCAAAGCCGTTCGGCATGTGCGCGCGGCTTGCCAAGCCGATCGACTTCGACGCCATCGACGAAATTGCCGTGGACCTCGCCTTCCTCCTGCTCATCCCGGACAGCGCGGGCAAGGATCATCTCAACGCGCTCGCCTGCGTGGCGCGCGTGCTGCGCTCCGAGGCTGCGCGGCGCAAGATCAGGGGCGCACGCGATGCGGCTGCCCTGCATCAGGCACTGACCGCGGAGTGGCCGAACCAGGCCTGATGGGGCAGGGCAGGCTTTCCGAAGCGCATTGCAGACGGCTGGTATCGGTTGGCGCGAGGCGCCCCCGTCTGTCCTGCCGGACATCTCCCCCTCAAGGGGGGAGATTGGCAGCGTCGACCTTTCGTCCATCTTGCAACGAAGGCGATTGGCGAAAGTAGACGTGACAGCCAATCTCCCCCCAAGAGGGGGAGATGTCCGGCAGGACAGAGGGGGGCAACGTAGAGCGCCGCGTCTGACGAACGCAGCCGGCCGCTTCAGGCGACCGCGGCGTCCGGCTCGGCGATAGAGCAGTCCGGGTTCGACGATCCAATCGGCAGGCGCCGGCTTATCTTCGGCAGAAGGTTTCAGTTCTTGAAGTTCATGTCAGGCCAGCACCTCGAGTGCGATTGCCGCGCCGCCGGCGCAAATCGACAGGATCATCACGACGCCGCACACCCACTCGACCCAGCTGGGCTTCTCCGGGGGCGGGGCGAAAGCGACGTCCCAATCGCCCTTGGCGAAGGTCCGGCAGACGTCCCACCAGCCCAGCGTCCAGCCGATACGCTCCCACATCATGCTCACCATCCTTGTCGTGGCGGGCGAAAGGCGCCTGCTCTCAAGCGATAGGCCGACCCCGCATTGGCTTTCGAGACGGGTCGGGGCACTTCCTCATCAAGAAATCATAGGAAGCGGGGCGTCGGGCCGGCGCGGGCCTCAGGCCTTGTGCGGGGTCGGCACCTGGCTGTCCTCGCCGCGCGCCTGGCGCTGCCTCCACCAGTCGCCGAGGAAGAGCAGGATGGGGGCTGCGATGAAGATCGAGGAGCTCGTCGCCACGACGATGCCGAACACCATCGGGATGGCGAAATTGGCCACCGCGCTGCCGCCCCAGATCGCCATCGGCAGCATGCACAGGAAGGCAGCGCCCGACGTGTAGATGCAGCGCGCCAGCACCTGGTTGATGCTCATGTCGATGAGCTGCCTCAGCGGCATCTTCTTGTAGAGCCGCAAATTCTCGCGCATGCGGTCGTAGACGACGACCTTGTCGTTGACCGAATAGCCGATGATGGTGAGCAGCGCCGCGATCGCGGTCAGGTTGAAGTCCAGCCCCACCATGGCGAAGAAGCCGACCGCCTTGGTCGTGTCGAGCACCAGCGTGGCGATGGCGCCGACCGCGAAATTCCACTCGAAGCGCCACCAGATGTAGCCGAGCATGGCGAGTGCGGCGAGGATGACGGCGAGGATGCCGGATTGGGTCAACTCGCCGCTCACCTTCGGCCCGACCACCTCGGTGCGCTGGATGACGGCGCCGGGGTCGAGCCTGACGAGCTCGGCCTTCACCGTCTCCACGGCTGCCGTCTGCGCGGCCTCGCCGCCCTCCTGGCGCTCGATGCGGATCAGCACATTGTCGTCGCCGCCGATGTTCTGCAGCGCCACCTCGCCGAGGCCGAGCTGGTCCAGCCGCTCGCGCATGGCGCCGAGATCGGCAGGCCTGGAGGTGGTCACCTCGACCTGGATGCCGCCGACGAAATCGATGCCGTAATTGAGGCCCGGCTTCACGAACAGTGCGATCGAGGCGAGCGACAGGAAGATGGAAACGCCGATGCCGAAGAAGCGCGCATTCATGAAAGAGACGCGCGTTCCTTCCGGCACGAGTTGGAACAGCGGCTCGATGCGGATCGTCTTCAGCTTCCGCCGCTTGACGACCTCGCTCATCAGGATGCGCACCACGGTGATAGCCGTGAACATCGAGATGACGACGCCGAACATCATGGTGATGGCAAAACCACGCACCGGGCCGGAGCCGAACATGAAGAGCAGCGCGGTGACGATGAGCGAGGTGACGTTGGCGTCGACGATGGTCGAATAGGCGCGCCTGAAACCCTGGTCGAGTGCCGCCCATGCGCCGGCGCCCCTGCGCGTCTCCTCGCGGATGCGCTCGTTGATCAGGATGTTGGCGTCGACGGCGAGCCCGATGCCGAGCACGATGCCGGCAATGCCGGGCAGAGTGAGCGTCGCTCCCACCAGGCTGAGTGCGGCGATCGTCAGGATGACGTTGAGTGCCAGCGCGACATTGGCGATCAGGCCCCAGCCGCGATAGAGCACGAACATCAAAAGCACGACGAGCCCGAAGCCGGCGAGGCCGGTGTAGACGCCCATGCTGATGACGTCGCCGCCGAGGTCGGGGCCGACCGTGCGCTCCTCGATCACCGTGAGCGGCGCCGGCAGCGCGCCGGCGCGTAATAGGGCGGAGAGCACCACCGTCTCCTCGATGGTGAAATTGCCGCTGATCTGGCCCGAGCCGCCGGTGATCGGCTCGCGAATGACCGGTGCCGAGAGCACCTTGCCGTCGAGCACGATGGCGAAGGGCCGGCCGACATTGGCGGTGGTGATCTCGGCGAACTGGCGAGCGCCGACGCTGTCGAAGCGGAAGGAGACGATCGGCTCGTTGCTGCGCTGGTCGAAGCCGGCGCGGGCATCCGTCAAATGCTCGCCGTCGAGCGCGACGCGATCCTCGATCGGGTAGGTGGCGTCGGTCTTGGCGTCGGGCAGCATCGACACGCCGGGCGGCGGCTGCTCGCCGGGCGCGACGTCGGCGGCCACCATATGGAACGTCATCTTCGCCGTGCTGCCGAGCAGCTGACGCAGTCGCGTCGGATCCTGCAGGCCTGGAAGCTGGACCAGCAGCCGGTCGGCGCCCACGCGCTGGATGGTCGGCTCGGCCACGCCGACCTGGTCGACGCGCTGGCGCACGATCTCAAGGCTCTGCTCCAGCGCCGCGTTGACGCGTTGCGTGATGCCCGCTTCCGTAAGCGTCAGGCGGATCAGGCCTTCGGTCGCGGTAAACGCGATATCGGAAGCACCGGTGCCGAAGCCGAAGCCGCCCGCCGGCACGGCCAGCGCCTGCAGCAGATCGAGCGCCCTGGCGCCCTCGGCCGGGTCGGTGAGCGTCACCACCACGGCGTCTTCGACGACCCGCACCGAGCGTGTCTGGACGCGCTCCTTGCGCAGCAGGTCGCGCGCCTCGGAGACCAGGGCGCGCAGCCTGTCTTTCCTGACGGCCGCAGTGTCCACCTCGAGCACGAGGTGCGAGCCGCCGCGAAGATCGAGGCCGAGCGTCACCTGCTGCTTCGGCAGCCAGCCCGGCAGTGCGGCCAGCTGCTCTTTGGTGAAGACATTGGGCAGCGCGGCGATGAGGCCAAGCAGGATGGTTGCCGCGTAGAACAATTTTTGCCAACGCGGTGTCCGCATCGATTATGCTCCGGGCTGGTTATGCGCGCCGCAAATGAGCCCCGAGCGCGATGCGTCGGGGCTTCCGGCGGACAGGCTGCGGCTGCGTGTCTTCAACACAGGTCCGGCTGCGTCCATGCTGGTAGACGCCGTCGGTAAGGCGCGCGTTGAGGGCGTGGCACATTCGGGCAAGCATTTTCCACATGACAGCCTCCTGGACTGTCCAAAGCTCCCCCCGCGTCAGCCACATCTTTCAGGCTGCCGCCGAGCGAAACTCCGCGCGTTGAGCTAGAACTCCCGGCATAAATATTCGAGTGGGGTGCCGCGGCTTTCGCATAAAAAACTCATAAGAATTGAGGGGCTTGCGGTCTTACGCGAGCACGCGCTCGACGAGTTGCAGGCCCATGGCCGAGGTGCTGAGCCAAAGCACCTCGTCCCAATGGTTGAACGATTTCGTCGGGAAGCGCTGCCCCGCATAGACGGCGATGATGATGTTGCAGATCGCATAAAGCGCCAGCCAGAGCGACAGGCCGAGCAGGTACCCGGCTGCATCCACCAGCGCGAGCAGCATCGAGAGCATGACTTTCATGCCGAAGCGTAGGACGGTCACGCGGGAAGTCTGGTCGAGCCGCGCAATCATCATCGGTCCTGACTTCGGCTGGCAGCGCCGCGGAGCCGCGACGCCTGACCGGAGGTTCCGGTCGGAGGGCATAGGAAATCGAGATGGGCGCAACGCGTTCGGCATAAAGAAATCATGCGGTGCGAGCCGCGGCAGCCGGCCCCATGAGATACTTATGCCGATGGCCTGAGAACCCAATCGAAAAGCTATGGCTCAGCCACGAGCTTTGCGGCAGCCCGATTCCACGGGCATTGCAGCAGAGGTGCTCAGGTGAACATGCAAATGACACTGCCCATGGGTGCGCTGACGGCGCTGGTGACGCCGTTCCGTGACGGCGCCGTGAACGCCACCGTCTACGAGGCCGATGTCGAGCGGCAGATCGAGGCCGGCATTGCCGGCATCGTCGCCTGCGGCACGACCGCCGAGACCCCGACGCTCAGCGACAAGGAGTGGGCGTGGCTGATCCGGGCTGCCGTGGTCGCCTGCGCCGGCAGGGCGCCGGTGATCGCCGGCACCGGCACGAACTCGACCGCCGGCACGATCGAGGCGACACGCGAGGCGCGCAGCCTCGACGCGGATGCCGCCCTGGTGGTCACCCCGTATTACAACCGCCCGTCGCAGGAGGGGCTGTTTCGGCATTTCGAGGCCGTGGCCGCGGCGACCGACCTGCCCGTGATCCTCTACAACGTGCCCTCGCGCACGGGCGTCGACCTCGATGTCGACACGGTCGAGCGGCTGGCGCAGCTGGACGGTATCGCCGGCATCAAGGATGCGACCGGCCGGCCCGAGCGCTGCCAGGCGATCCGCGCACGCACGCCGGCGGGTTTCCGCATCTATTCCGGCGACGATGGAACGACCTTGGAGGCGATCCGCGCCGGCGCGGATGGCGCCATTTCGGTGATCTCCAATGCCTACCCGGCCGAGTGGCAGGCGCTCTGCGAACTTACCCGTTCCGGCCGCGAGGCAGAGGCCGGGCAGCTGCTTTACAGCCTGTCCGAGACGCTCGAGGCGCTCGCGCTCGAGACCAATCCCGGCCCCATCAAATATCTGCTGTCGCTGACCTGCCCGGGGCATTCGACAGAAGTCCGCCTGCCGCTGGTGCCGATCGGACCGGCGGCCGCCGCCCAGATCCGCCGCGCCATTGACCGCCGCTCGCGCGCCGGCTGGCTGCCGCTCGACCGGGCGAGGATCGGCGAGCGCGTGCACGCGATGGAGCTCGCCCGCGCCCGGTCCGGCTGATGCGCCGGACTGATCCGGCGATGGACCCGAAAATGGCGGCTCTTGTCGCTTGACGTTGGGTCACGCCGACGGTCAGTGTGATGGCAATCACAACTCGACCGGGGTGAAGTCTCGTGAAGAAAGCAGCGCTCTTTGCCGCTTGCGCGGCCATCCTTGTTGCGCCCGAGGCCTGGGCGCAGACCGCCGCGGAAGCCGATGCCTTCGTCAACCGGGCCGAGCAGGAGCTCTACGGGCCCAACATGCGCAACAACCGCGCTTCCTGGGTCGCCGAGACCTACATCACCTCGGATACGGAGGCGATCTCCGCAGAGGCCGACACCGCCGCCAGCGAGCTGGCAGTACGCATGGCGCTGGACGCCGCCCGCTTTGCCGGCGTGCCGGGCCTTTCGGCTGAGACGGCGCGCAAGCTCGATTTCCTGCGCCAGGGCCTGACACTGCCGGCGCCGACGCGCCCCGGTGCGGCGAAGGAGCTGAGCGAGCTCCTGGTCGGGCTGACGTCGATGTACGGACGCGGCACGGGCACGCTGCGCGGCCAGACGATCGAGGTCGACGACCTCTACGAGGCGATGGAAACGAACCGCAATCCGCAGGAGCGCAAGGAGATGTGGACGAGCTGGCACGACACGGTCGGCCGGCCGATGAAAAAGGACTACATCCGGCTGGTCGAGATCGCCAATGAGGGCGCGCGCGAGCTCGGCTATGCCGACACCGGCGCGCTCTGGCGTGCCGGCTACGACATGCCTGCCGAGGATTTTTCCGCCGTGGTCGACAGGCTCTGGGGCGAGGTGAAGCCGCTCTTCGACGATCTGCACTGCAACACCCGCGCCGCGCTCAACCAAACCTATGGCGACGCGGTGCAGCCGGCGAGCGGGCCGATCCGTTCCGACCTGCTCGGCGATCTCTGGGCACAGCAATGGTCGGGTCTCTACGACATGGTTGCGCCGGCGGGTTCCGGCGATCTCGGCTTCGACACGACGGCGCTGCTGGTCGAGAAGGGTCTTGACCCGATCAAGATGGTGCGGACCGGCGAGGCGTTCTTTACCTCGCTCGGCTTCCAGCCCTTGCCGGATACGTTCTGGGAGCGCTCGATGTTCGTCAAGCCGGCCGACCGGGACGTCGTCTGCCATGCGTCGGCCTGGTCGATCGACGAGCAGGAGGATCTGCGGCTGAAAATGTGCATGAAGGTCAACGAGAACGACTTCAAGACCGTGCATCACGAGCTCGGGCACATCTATTATTACCGCGCCTACAGCAAGCAGCCTTACCTCTTCCGCCTCGGCGCGCATGACGGCTTCCACGAGGCGGCCGGCGACATGCTGGCGCTGTCGATGACGCCGGAATATCTGGCTCAGATCGGGCTGCTCGATCCGGCGAAAGTGCCGAGCGCGGACAAGGACATCGGCCTGCTGCTGAAGGAAGCGATGGACCGCGTGGCTTTCCTGCCCTTCGGCCTGCTGGTCGATAAATGGCGCTGGGGCGTGTTCGACGGCTCGATCAGGCCCGACGCCTACCAGACTGCCTGGGACGAACTGCGGCTCAGATACCAGGGCGTGGTGCCGCCGGTCGCGCGCGACGCCGACGCTTTCGATCCCGGCGCAAAATTCCACGTGGCGACGTCGACGCCCTATATCCGCTACTTCCTCTCCTACGTCCTGATGTTCCAGTTCTACGAAGCGGCCTGCCAGCAGGCCGGCTGGACCGGGCCGCTGCACCGCTGCACCTTCTACGGCAACAAGGAGGTGGGCAGGAAATTCGAGGCCATGCTCGCCATGGGCGCCTCAAGGCCCTGGCCCGACGCGCTCGAAGCCTTCACCGGGACACGCGCGATGTCGGGGAAGGCGATGGTGAACTACTTCGCGCCGCTGCATGCCTGGCTGAAGGAGCAGAACAAGGGCAGGGCGTGCGGGTGGTAGGGGGGCTGACATCTCCGAGTTGGCTGCCCCCGGCTTCTGATCACGCTTGCAGCGCCGCCGCAGCCTTTTCCGCCCGCTGCAAGAGCCGTTTGTCATCGAACCGCTCCGCGATCTTCGCAAAACCGTCCGTCGGCCCCTGCCAGCGCAGCGCCTCGACATCGTCGAACAGCGGCGCTTCGGTTCTGAGCGTCGCCAGCGTCTTGAACAGCAGCGCGAGCTTCATGCGCTCGCCGAGCGCCTCCGCCGGAAAACTCTCAAGCGGACCATAGCGCGCCAGCAGGCGGGCGGCCGACACCTTGCCGATGCCTTCGAGCCCGGGGTAGCCATCCGCGCTGTCGCCGACCAGCGCCAGAAAATCCGGGATCAGCGCCGGCTCCACGCCGAATTTTTCCTTCACGCCGGCCTCGTCACGGATCGACTTCGACTTGCGGTCGACCTGCACCACGCGATCGCCGCGCACGCACTGCGCCAGATCTTTGTCCGGCGTCCAGATGCAGACCTTCTCGACCCGGCTGTCCGCCGCGGCCAGATGCGCCGCCGACGCCAGGCCATCGTCGGCCTCGAGGTCGATCATCGGCCACACCGCGATGCCCATTGCCGCAAGCGCCTCCTCGAGCGGATGAAACTGGGCGAACAGCACCGGATCGATGCCGGCGCCGGTCTTGTAGCCCGGCCAGAGTTCGTTGCGGAACGATTCGATGATGTGGTCGGTGGCCACGCCGACATGCGTGGCGCCGCCTTCGATCATTTCGAGCACGGTGTGCAGCACGGCGGACGCTGCGCCGAACGGCCTGTCCTTGCCGTCGTTGAAACGGCGCTGGCCGTAGAAATGGCGGAACAGCTCATATGTGCCGTCGACAAGATGCACGATCATTTTGGATGCCTCGCGGCTTTTGCTTCAGGTGCCCGGGTCCTACAGCATGTCTCCCAAAAGTGGCCCCGGTTTTGGGACCAAGACATGCTCGAAATCGAAGACCTAAGCATGTCGTGTGAATCCCAGTTCACGCGACATGCTTTAGACAGGCCAGCGGTAAGCCGAAAGTCGCCGATGGGCAAATCCGGTGCCTTCGCGATCCCGGCGGCGCGCAAACCCGCCGCCGCGTCAATCCTCGCGCAGGGCGAAGATCTCGACTGCCGCCGCAATGAAGACTCGCCTGGCCAGCGCGATGTCGCCTTCGCCGCGCAGCGCCAGCATGATCGCGCGCATGGCGGCTCTCCGACGCGTCGTGTCGATCGGCCAGCGATGCAGCAGAAGGTCGCCGGCATCGGCGAGGTTGATGATCTCGAACGTGCGGCCGTCGATCTCGAGCGAGATCGGCGCGCTGAACTCTTTGCTTGCCCCCATCGGTTCGTTGGCTAAGCCGACTCGGGCTCGTCCTGCAACCTGAGGTCGCATGAACATTTTTGGGTGCGTCGGGCCCGGCGCGGCGCGATGGCCAACCGGCGGGAACGGAGCGTTCGTCCTCGCGCCGCGTCTGCGACTCACTGCGACGACGGATCAGTCGCTCGGACGCGGGCGAAAGCGGAAATTGCGCTCATGCGGTCGATGCCGGCACGCGCGTGGTGACGCGGCCGTGGTGCTGGTGAAGCTGCGGCTCGGTGATGCGCCAGGCCAGGCCGACGAGGCCGAGCAGCCGGATCGTCTGGTAGGTCAGGTCGAGCTCCCACCATTTGTGCCCGTGCCGCGCCGACCGCGGGTCGGCGTGGTGGTTGTTGTGCCAACCCTCGCCGTTGGCGAGGATGCCGAAGACGAAATTGTTGCGGCTGTGCTCGTCCGTTTCGTAGTTGCGGTAGCCCCAGAGATGGGTGACCGAATTGATTGCCCAGGTGTTGTGCCAGTTGAACACCGTGCGGGCAAAGACGCCCCAGACCAGCACGCTCGACGCGAACTGCAGCGCTTCGGCCAGTGCGCTCCCCGCCAGCCAGGCGGCCCCGTAGCCGCCGGCGAAATAGACCACCCATTGCGCGTAGATGATGCCGAGATACAGCCATTGCTTCTCGAGCTTCCGGTAGAACGGATCGCGCAGGACGTCCTTGGCGTAGCGGCTGAAGATCTCGTAGCGGGAAAGCTCCGGCGATTTCACCAGGATCCAGCCGACATGCGCCCACAGGAAGCTGCGGATCGGCGTATGCGGGTCGGGCTCGTCATCGGCATGCTCGTGGTGCCTGCGATGCACGGCGACCCATTGCGCCGGGGTATCCTGGAAGCAACAGACGGCGAGCACCGCCATCACATATTCCAGCCATTTCGGGCACTGGAAGCCTTTGTGGGTCAGATAGCGGTGATAGAAGACGTTGATGCCGACCATGCCGAAGAGCAGGGTGCCGAGCACGAACAGGACGACGCCGGTCCAGCTGAAGAAATACGGCACGAAGACCAGGGCGGCGACCAGATGGTAGGCGGCGATGCCGACCACGTTGGTCCAGTTCAGCTGACGCTTTTCGGCGGCGCTGGAGCGCGCGGCAATCGTGGTCTCGGCCAATTCCCCACCCGTGCAAATCCCGCGAGGAGTCTGCGAAGACTCGCACTTCGTGTCAAATCATAACGCTGGCAGGCCAAGGCCCCACGCTCGCGGGGCAACTGCTCTGCTTTGCCGCAAATCCAGCCCCACGGTGCAGCGGGCTCAAAAGGAATGCCTGGCCAAACGTGGGCTAAGTCATTGAAAACGCTGGCGATCCCGACAGGATTCGAACCTGTGACCATCGGCTTAGAAGGCCGGTGCTCTATCCAGCTGAGCTACGGGACCGTTTTTCCTTCACCGGCGACGCGAAACTTCGGTCAGTGGGTCCAGGGCGTTTTGCGGTCATAGCGGAAATTGTCGGAGTATGAAATCTGCCGCCGCTTCGGCTCTTTCGGCTCCTCGACCCGGTACGGAATGGCGTTGCGCTCGGCATAGGCGACCGCCTCTTCCTTCGTGTCGAACGAAAGCCTGATCTGGCTCTTCATGTCGCCGGAGGTCGTGTAGCCCATCAGCGGATCGATCTTGCGCGGCTTCTCCGGCTCGTATTCGAGCACCCAATTGCCGGTCTTGGCCTGGCCCGACTGCATGGCGGTGCGTGCAGGGCTGAAGATGCGCGCGGTCATGGAATATGCCTCTTGGGTAGCTCGACGATAGCGCCTCGCATGTCGCGCCGTAGCTATCAACACCTGAGATTCCATGCAACTCGCATCATCACCTGAGCCGGGTTTCGACAGCATGTCCTGCCGGCAGCACCGCGCGCCCCGCGCTCCGCCACGGTTACGATACCGCTCGGTGCGCCTGCCCGTGCCGCGCCGGCGGTATTCTGCGCTCTCGAGGGCCGGTGCCGGATCGGCCGCACGGAGCCACGACGATGAGACGGCTGCTGGCATTGCCTCTGGTGTTGCTCGCAGGGGCGGCGTTTTCCGCCACGCGCCACGACATCAGCAGGATGAGCTGCGCGGAGATCACCGCCTTCCTGCGCGCCGAAGGGTCGGCGATCCTGAGCTACCGCTCGCCGCGGGACCCTTCTCTTCCGCTCTATGACCTATACGTCGCCGACGATCGATTCTGCGGGGGAGGGGATGTGGCCATCTCGGCCGCCGTCCCGGCTGCGGACGGAAAGCTCTGCGCCGTCCAGACATGCGGCGAGTTCAGCGGAAGCTACGGACGGTGAGCAGCGGCAGGCCGAACGGCCTGCAGGGGACTGGAGGTGGCCGGCGCCCTTGCGATTGCCTGAGCCTGCACCGGCCACCCAGCGGCCTCTCGGTCGCCGCGACCACACTTCGTCGAAGCCTTTCGTTGCAGCAATCCCGACAGCGCCGGGTCGCGTCTCATCGATGTAGAAAAAAAGATAGAAATATCAACAAATTGGAAGAAGTGGTGCGCGGCTCGTCAAGGCCGGCCGCAACCGTAACGTTGCGGTATGTTGCCTGACGACCGATGCCGGTTGCACGGCGGAAGGCTGCCGGGTGTCCGGAGCGAACGCCCCGGGCGGCCCGATTCGCGCAAAGGGTTGCCGGTTTCGCCCGAAACAGGTTGCGTCGAAATCGGTTGAACCCTATAGGCCGCTGCACTCGGAGTGTAGCGCAGCCTGGTAGCGCACCTGATTTGGGATCAGGGGGTCGCAGGTTCGAATCCTGCCACTCCGACCAGTCGCTCAAATCTCAGAATGCCTGCGATCCGGCGTTGCGGGACGCGCGCAATCGCAGCTGGGGCGGGACGGAGAGGAGCGCGTCTTCCTTGGTGAGCAGGCGACGCTGCGCGCGGCAGGCAGAACCGATCTGGCAAGGCAAGTGCGTTGGGTTTCGGCGCAGGACGTGGATGGCACCGGCTACGACATACGCTCCTTCGATCGATCCGGGCACGAGCGCCTGATCGAGGTGAAGACCACGACCGCGGCCACAAGACGACCCTGTTCCTTCTCTCCGCGAACAAGCGGGCCTTTTCCGTGTACCGGCGGCGAGGAAGACTTGCCGTTCAATGCCGTGAACGACACCCTATGATCCGGATCGAAATCTACCGAACGGAGACAGACGAGCGCCCATTCAGTCAATGGTTCGATGCTCTCGACCTCTAGGCCTCCGCCATCGTTACGGCCGCGCTTGGGCGCCTCAGAGACGGCAACACCTCGAATGCAAAGCCGATCGGCGAGGGTGCCGCCGAACTGCGGATCGACCGCGGCCCCGGCTATCGAGTGTACTTCGGCTGGGATGGTAAATCGATCGTCATCTTGCTCGGTGGCGGCACCAAGAGGCGTCAGCACAGCGACATCGCAGTGGCGCTGAAACACTGGCGCGACTATAAGGCACGCAAGAGGAATGTGAGAAAATGACGTCTCTCCTGACCGAAGATTTCTGGGGTATTGTGAAAGCGCGGGCCGCGCGCGAACCGGCATTTCGCGTGGCGCTGCTGCAAGAGGCAATGAACGCCCTGCTCCGGGGTGACGCGGAGGAAGGGCGAGCAAATTTGCGCACCTACATCGATGCGACGCTTGGCTTCAATAGGCTTGGCGAGATTCTCGGGCGTTCGCCGAGGAGCATGACACGCATGTTTGGCCCCAACGGCAACCCGACCGCCGAGAACCTGCTCGCGGTCATCGGCGCGCTGCAGGCGGAAACCGGTGTGCATCTCGAAGTGCACGCTGTGGCACGCGCGGCCTGAAGGTATGCGGGCGTCGTTGGGGGAGCTGATGTCCAACTTCGCCTTCCTCGCCGCCGAGTTCCCCACCGTCCACGAGGCGGCCGCCGCCGCCGGAGGGTAGAGCCAGGTTCGGGCCCGGCCATTTCGACCTCATCGTAATCGACAGGCGCACCGCCAGCGTCGAGGCGGCAGAGGTCAACCAGCGCACTGAACGAAAGTGCCGTTGCGTAGAGAGCGGCCGCGCTCTACTGCAGCTGCGGCTTCTTTAGAAAACTGTTGCGGTCGGCGGATTTGACGCGCAGCCAGGTGTCGCGGCCCTCGCGCACGACGCGCAGCGCCACCTCCTCGCCGGCCGGGCCGCTGCTCCAGAGTTTCCGGTAGAAGTCGGCCAGGCCCCTGATCTCGCGGTCGCGCACGTCGGAGATGACGTCGCCCTGCTTGAGGCCGGCTTTCGCGGCCGGGCCGTCCGGCGCCACGCTCATCACCACCACCTTGCCGTTGCTCTCGGCCGAGAATGCGCCGAGCCACGGCCGCGCCGGCTTGTCCACCCTGCCGCGGCTGATGAGGTCGTTGAGGATGGGCGTGAGCAGGTTGATCGGCACGATCATGTTGATGTCGGAGACATTGCCTCCGGCACTCATCTGCAGCCTGAGCGACCCGATGCCGAGCAGCTTGCCGTTTTTGTCCACCAGCCCGGCGCCGCCCCAGGAAGGATGCGCCGGCGCCGTGAACAGCGCCTCGTCGACGAGGTATTCCCAGTAGCCGGCAAATTCCTGCTTGGCGACGATGTTGGATTCCACCGTCCGGCCGACCCCGTCGGTGAGCATCACCCCGTCGCCGACCTTGGCCTTGGTCGCATCGCCGAGGGGCAGCGCCGGCACATCGAGGGGGGCGAGCGCCTGCACCAGGCCGAAGCCCGTTTCCTGGTCATAGGCGAGCGGGTGCGCGGCAAACACCTTGCCGTCGTGCCGCGTCAGCCAGACCTCCTCGGCCTCGGTGATCAGATAACCGATGGTCAGCACCAGCCCGTTCTCGCGGATGACGACGCCGCTGCCTTCCCTGAGCGTGCCGAGCGTTCCGGCCGTGAATCCGTCTTCGGGGATCGAGGCGCGCACCGCCACCATCGAGCGCTGGATCGTTTCGCGGTTCATCGGCGGCCTCACCCGTTTCGTCCTGCCCTATAGCTAAGGAGGCATGTCGGCTCCGGCAAGCGATGGAGGCTCTCTTCTCCCCGCAAGCGGGGGGAAGGAAGAGTGCCTTGACGAATATGTCCCGCCACGCCCGAATTTCGACATGTTCGAGGCCGCAAGAATAAACGTCTCTCGGGCAATGAATTGCATGCTGCGCGCGTGGTTGAGGCCGTGCGCGCCGGGCCGCTTTTTACCGAAGTGGCGGCAATGGAACGAAAATGTGGCGAGGGGCGTTGCTCCGCAGGAATTGCCCGGCGGAAAGGAGAGACTTCGATGGCGACCGACAATGCGATTGCCTCGCTCGTTCTGATCTGCGCCACGCTGGCCATTGCGGCAGCGTTCAGCGGCGCCCTGTTTCAGTAGGCTCGAACGTTCCGCAACTCAGTCGGCGCTGGCTGCCGCCAGCCCGGCAGCGATGTCCGCCTTCAGGTCGTCAACGTCCTCGAGCCCGATCTGCAGCCTCAGCAGCGGTCCTTCATAGGGGCCTTTCGCAATGGTGCGGTCGCTGAGGTTCACCTGCACTGCCAGGCTTTCGTAGCCGCCCCAGGAATAGCCCAGCCCGAAGATTTCGAGAGCGTCGAGGAAGGCGTGCGCCTGCGCCTGGCCGCCGCCGTCGAGCACGAGCGTGAACACGCCCGACGAGCCGCGAAAATCGCGCCTGAACAGCGCATGCCCCGGATGGCTTTCGAGCCCGGGATGCAGCACCCGGCCAACCCCGGGCTGGCCCTCGAGCCAGCGCGCGATCTCGAGCGCGCTCTGCTGGTGGCGTTCGAGCCTCACACCCATGGTGCGCAGGCCGCGCAGCACCTGGTAGGCGTCGTCGGGCCCGGCGGGAATGCCCAGCCCGATGAAGGTTTCCTTGAGCCGCGGCCAAGTCGCCGCGTTGGCGGAAACCAGGCCCGCCAGCACGTCCGAATGGCCGCCCGGATATTTCGTCGCCGCATGGATCGAGATGTCGACGCCGTAGTCGAGCGGCTTGAAGAAGAGCGGGGTCGCCCAGGTGTTGTCCATCATCACCACCGCGCCGGCCGCCTTGGCCGCCGCGGCGATCGCCGGGATGTCCTGCATCTCGAACGTGTTCGAGCCGGGAGATTCGGTGAACACCACCTTGGTGTTCGGCTTGATGAGGACGCTGATGCCGGCGCCGACCAGCGGATCGTAGTATTCGATCTCGACGCCGTAGCGTTTCAGCACCGTGTTGGCGAACTGCCGCGTCGGCGCATAGACGGAATCGACGATCAGGGCGTGGTCGCCGGCCGCCAGGAAGCCGAGCAGCGGCACGAAGACGGAAGCCAGCCCCGAGGGCACCACGATCGTGCCGACCGAGCCCTCGAGCTCGTCCACCGCTGCGGCCAGGGCGTCACTGGTCGGGGTGCCGCGCGTGCCATAGGTGTATTGCTGGTTGCGGCTCGCCATCGTCGCTGCGTCGGGGAAAAGCACGGTCGAGGCGTGCACCACCGGCGGGTTGACAAAACCGTGATAGGCGTGTGGATCGTTGCCGCCATGGGCGAGCCGCGTGTTGATGCCCCAGTTCTTGTTTTTGGCCATGGCTTCCGACCCAGTTCAAGCGAAGGCTACCGATAGGGCGATGGCCTCCCTGGCGCAATCGTCGCACGAGGCCGCGGAGGTTGGACCAGCCGTGCGCAAAAGCCGTTTCCTGGCAACGCTTGTCGCGGCGCGTACCCGTTTTGGCCGGGTTCCGCCGCGCCCCGGCCAGCTGTGGACGCCGGCGCTGAGCCGGCTGCTTTTCGGCGGGATCGTCGTGGTGCTGATCGCCGCCGGCTTCGATGCGGCTGCCATCCACTTCGTGCGCGGCTCGGAAGGTCTTGTGCTCGACGCCATGCGCGCCATCACCGACATCGGGCGCTCGCACTGGTATCTCGTGCCCGCCGCAATCCTGTTCTTCACGCTGAGCTTCATCGACTGGACGCGGGCCGGCTTTCGCGGGCGCGCGCGGCTCATGCTGCTTTTCGGCCAGGCGGCTTTCGTGTTTGCCGCGGTGGCGCTGTCGGGCATCGCCGCCAACATCCTCAAATTCGTCTTCGGGCGGGCGCGGCCGATATCGATCGATGAGCTCGGCGCCTGGCATCTCGACCCGTTCTCGATCGGTTATGCCTTTGCGAGCTTCCCGTCCGGCCATTCCACCACCGTCGGCGCGGTGACCGCCATCTTCATCCTCTGGTACCCGCGCTACTGGCTGGTGATCGCCGAGGTCGGCGTGGTGCTCGCCGCCACCCGCATCGCGGCGCTGGCGCATTATCCTTCCGACGTCGCCGCCGGCCTGCTGCTCGGCGTGACGGTGACGGTCGTGCTGGCGCGCTTCCTGGCATCGCGTCGCGTCGTCTTCCGCTTGTCGGCCGGCCGCATGCTGCCGGCCGTCGTGGGCCGGCCGGGCGGGCTGTTCGCGCGCTAGGGAGGCGGCGTCGCGCCCGCGACGGCGGCGAGACGTCACCGCTCGGAAGCTCGCCGGCATGTCGTTGCGGGCTAAGGCTAAAGCTCAGGTCTTTCTTACTTGACCCCGGCTGAATAATCGCCTTCGATGCAAAAAGTGAACGGGACGGGAGCGCGTGTCGCAAAAAGACACGGCCGGGGCGTCAAGCTCCGCGATAGGCTTCTGCGCGGGAACGGAAGTAAGATTGGGATCAAAACCACTCTAAGAGGGTAGCGGGTATGAAAAAAGTTCTGACAGGCATTCTGGGCGCATCTGCGCTCGTCATGGGCGTATCGATCGCGTCGGCCGACACGCTCGACGAAGTGAAGGCGCGCGGCGTGCTGAAGTGCGGCGTCAACACCGGCCTTGCCGGTTTTGCCGCGCCGAACGACCAGGGCCAGTTTTCCGGCTTCGACGTCGATTATTGCCGCGCGCTCGCGGCTGCCATCTTCGACGATCCGTCGAAGGTGGAATACACGCCGACCACGGCGAAGGATCGCTTCGAGGCGCTCTCCAACAAGACGGTCGACGTGCTCATCCGCAACACGACCTGGACGCTCAGCCGCGACACGACGCTCGGCTTCAACTTCGCCGGCATCAACTACTATGACGGCCAGGGCTTCATGATCAACGCCAAGAAGCTGCCCGGCGTGAACTCCGCGCTGCAGCTCTCCGGCGCCTCGGTCTGCGTGCAGACCGGCACCACCACCGAGCTCAACCTCGCGGACTACTTCCGTGCGAACAAGATGGAATACAACCCCGTCGTGTTCGAGAAGCTGGAAGAGGTCAACGCGGCCTATGATTCGGGCCGTTGCGACGTCTACACGACCGACCAGTCCGGGCTCTATTCGATCCGTCTCGCGCTCTCCGCGCCGGACGATCACGTGGTGCTGCCCGAGATCATCTCGAAGGAGCCGCTTGGGCCGCTCGTCCGCCAGGGCGACGACCGCTGGTTCGACATCGTCAAGTGGACGCACAATGCCCTCGTGATCACCGAGGAGCTCGGCGTCACCCAGGCCAATGTCGAGGAGATGAAGGGCTCCGACAATCCGGAGATGAAGCGGGTTCTCGGCATGGAAGCCAACGCCAAGTTCGGCGCCGATCTCGGCCTGACCGAGGATTGGGTCGTCCGCATCGTCAAGGCGGTCGGCAATTACGGCGAGATCTTCGAGCGCAACATCGGCACGAACAGCCCGCTCAAGATCGCACGCGGCGTCAATGCGCTGTGGAGCAAGGGCGGCCTGCAATACGCGCCCCCGATCCGCTAACCCCCTGAACCAACCGGCCGAAGGGCGAGCGATCTCGCCCTTCGGCGTCCGGCGGGGCAAAAGAAAAGATGGCGACCGAACAGGTCCTTGATAATGGCAGCGGCCGCACGTCGCTGATCTACAATCCCGTTGTCCGCGGCATCTTCTTCCAGATCGTTGTCTTCCTCGCCCTTCTGGCGTTCCTGATCTGGATCATCCGCAACACATTCGACAATCTGAGGGCCGCGGGCCGCACCATCTCGTTCGAGTTCCTGAACGAGCGCGCCGGCTTCGACATCGGCCAGGCGCTGATCCCGTACACGTCGGATTCGACCTACATCGATGCGCTCAAGGTCGGCCTGCTCAACACGCTTCTCGTCGCAGCCGTCGGCATCGTGACGGCAACGATCGTCGGTTTCGTGATCGGCATCGGGCGACTGTCGCAGAACTGGCTGATCCGCAAGCTCTGCACGATCTACGTCGAGACCTTCCGCAACATCCCGCCGCTGCTCGTCATCTTCTTCTGGTATCTCGGCGTGCTGGCCATCCTGCCGCAGCCGCGCGAGAGCTTCGTGCTGCCTTTCGGCGTGCTCCTCTCCAACCGCGGCCTGTCGATCCCGGTGCCGGTCTGGGAAGCAGGCTCGTGGCTGGTCGGCGTCGCCTTCCTGATCGCGATCGCCATGAGCTTCTTCGTGGCGCGCACGGCCAAGGCGCGCCAGCTCGCCACGGGCCAGCGTTTCCCCGTGCTGTGGACGAGCCTCGGCCTCCTGGTCGGCCTGCCGCTGCTGGCGCTGATCATCACCGGTTTCCCGGTCACCTTCGACATGCCGATCCTCGGGCCGTTCCAGGCACGCGGCGGCATCTCGATCGCGCCGGAGTTCCTGGCGCTCTATCTGTCGCTGTCGCTCTACACCGCCTCCTTCATCGCCGAGATCGTGCGCGCCGGCATCCGCGGGGTGAGCAAGGGCCAGACCGAGGCCTCCTATTCGCTGGGCCTGAGGCCGGGCTTGACCCAAAGGCTGGTGGTCGTGCCGCAGGCGATGCGCATCATCGTGCCGCCGCTGACCAGCCAGTATCTCAATTTGACAAAAAACTCCTCGCTGGCGATCGCGGTCGGTTACGCCGACCTCGTCTCGGTCGGCGGAACCATCCTCAACAAGAGCGGCAATTCGATCCAGATCGTCGCCATCTGGATGGTCGTCTACCTCACGATCAGCCTGGTGACGTCGCTCTTCATGAACTGGTTCAACGCGCGCGTCGCGCTGGTGGAGCGCTAGATGTCATCCACCCAGGACGCGCAGGACCTGACTTATGTCCGCCAGGAGCTGGCGGCGTCCGAGCCGCCGCCGGCGAGCGAGCAGGGCGTGCTCAAATGGGCGCGCGTGAACCTCTTCGCCAGCTGGTTCGATGCGGTGCTCACCATCGTCGCCATCCTGGTCATCGCCTGGGCACTGCCCGAGATCATCCGCTGGCTCTTCATCGACGCGCAGTGGACGGGCACCAACCGCACCTTCTGCGCCACTGAAGAGCAGGGCGGTATCCAGCCGAACGGCTGGACCGGCGCCTGCTGGGCCTTCATCGGCGCGAAGTTCGGGCAGTTCATGTTCAACACCTACCCGTTCGAGGAGCGCTGGCGCGTCATCATCGTCGGATTGCTGTTCGTCGGCCTGCTTATCCCGATGCTCATTCCGCGCGCGCCCTACAAGCGGCTCAACGCGCTGCTCCTGTTCATCGCCCTGCCGATCGTCGGCTACATCCTCCTGGTCGGCGGCGTGTTCGGCCTTGAATTCGTGAAGACGTCCGTCTGGGGCGGCTTCATGGTCACCATCGTGCTCTCTTATGTCGGCATCGCCGTGTCTTTGCCGGTTGGGGTGCTGTTGGCGCTCGGACGCCGCTCCAACCTGCCCGTGGTAAAGCTGCTCTGCGTGATCTTCATCGAGATGGTGCGCGGCGTGCCGCTGATCACGGTGCTCTTCATGGCGACGAAGATGCTGCCGCTCTTCATGCCGAACGGCGCCAAGATCGACGACTTCCTCTGCGTGCTGATCGGGGTCGCGGTGTTCGCCTCGGCCTACATGGCCGAGGTGATACGCGGCGGCCTGCAGGCGATCCCGAAAGGCCAGTACGAGGGTGCTGATTCGCTGGGGCTCGGCTATTCGCAGAAGATGAGCCTGATCGTGCTGCCGCAGGCGCTGAAGCTGGTCATCCCGGGCATCGTCAACACCTTCATCGGCCTCTTCAAGGACACAAGCCTGGTCTACATCGTCAACATGTTCGACCTGCTCGGCGCCATCCGCCGCAACTTCACCGACGCCAACTGGATCACCACGCAGACGCCGCTGACGGGTCTCATCTTCGCCGGCTTCGTCTTCTGGGTGTTCTGCTTCGGCATGTCGCGCTATTCTCTCTTCATGGAACGGCGGCTCGACACCAGCTACCGCAAGTAGCCGGATGACCCCAAAAAGTTGCGGGCTTTTTGGATAGGATCATTCGGCAAACAAGAATAACGAGCCACGAAAAGGGGAACATCGATGGCCACTGAAAACGTCGTCAGCGTCGACGAGATCAAGGTCGACCGGTCGAAGATGCACATCTCCGACACCGACGTCGCGATCGACATCGTCGGCATGCACAAATGGTATGGCGACTTCCATGTGCTCAAGGACATCAACCTGCGCGTCATGCGCGGCGAGCGCATCGTCGTGTGCGGACCGTCCGGCTCCGGCAAGTCGACCATGATCCGCTGCATCAACCGGCTGGAAGAGCACCAGAAAGGCAAGATCGTCGTCGACGGCAAGGAGCTCTCGAACGATCTGAAGAAGATCGACGAGGTGCGCCGCGAGGTCGGCATGGTGTTCCAGCACTTCAACCTCTTCCCGCATCTGACCATCCTGGAGAACTGCACGCTGGCGCCGATCTGGGTGCGCAAGATGCCGCGCAAGCAGGCGGAGGAGGTTGCCATGCACTTCCTCAAGCGCGTGAAGATCCCGGAACAGGCGAACAAATACCCCGGCCAGCTTTCCGGCGGCCAGCAGCAGCGCGTCGCGATCGCGCGCTCGCTCTGCATGAACCCACGCATCATGCTGTTCGACGAGCCGACCTCGGCACTCGACCCTGAGATGATCAAGGAAGTGCTGGAGACCATGGTCGATCTCGCCGAGGAGGGCATGACCATGATCTGCGTCACCCACGAGATGGGGTTTGCCCGCAAGGTCGCCAACCGGGTGATCTTCATGGATCAGGGCCAGATCGTCGAGCAGAACACGCCGACCGAGTTCTTCGACCATCCGCGCCACGAGCGCACCAAGCTGTTCCTGTCGCAGATCCTGCACTAGGGCTTTCGCCTTCCTGGTCGACGCAGCGATCCTTCGCGCCCCCCTCTGGCCTGCCGGCCATCTCCCCCACGAGGGGGGAGATTGGACGTCGTCCCTGCTTTCGCCAATCGCCGGCGCCGAAAGGTGGCGAAAGTGGCGAAACTGCCAATCTCCCCCCTTGTGGGGGAGATGGCCGGCAGGCCAGAGGGGGGCGCCTCGCGCTGACCGATTTCATCCGTGCGCAGTGCAAGCTTGCCAGGTCGTCATATGCGCGCTCTGAGGCGTGTGCTTGTCGGCCTCGCCGTCGTCATCCTCCTCCTCGTCCTCGGCACGCTCGTCCCACGTCCGTTTTCCGCGTCCGAGCAGGCCGCGCCAACGCGGCGCATCCTGGTCGTCTCCAATCCGATCCACACCGACATCGCGGTCGCGCTCGACGCCGGCCTGCTTGCGCGCATGCCCTGGCTGGCGAACCCCAACCTTCCCTTTGCCCAGCCCGGAACCGCCTGGATCGTGTTCGGCTGGGGTGCGCGCGCTTTCTACATCGAGACGCCGACATGGGACGCGCTCAAACCCTGGCCGGTGATCAAGGCCTTCACGCTCGACGATTCCGTCATGCATGTCATGGCCACCGGCGACATCGACATCGGGCATCCGGCGGTCACGGCTTTCGATCTCGACGAAAGTTCATATGCGGCGATGCTCGATTTCATAGCCGCCGGCTTCGTCACCGATGCCGCGGGCCTGCCGATCGAAATCGTCGGCAAGGGCTACACGCCGTTCGACCGTTTCTTCGAGGCGCATGGCAGCTTCAACGCCTTCGCCGGATGCAACATCTGGACGGCCAAGGCGCTGCGGATCGCGGGCTTGCAGACCGGCTGGTGGAACCCGCTGCCGCAGTCGCTGGCGATCTCCCTTTCGCTGCACAATTGATCGGTGATGCGGGCGCGGCGCCTGCGCCAAAGCATGCCGCTCAAAAGTGTGCCGGATAAAGACATACGCAAAATCAAACACCTATAGCGTCGTGTGAATCCAATTCACGCTGCGTTCGGCAGGAACCGGCGCAGGCGTCTGTGCGTTACGGGCGGTTGAGCTTTGTGCCGCTGGCCGCCCGGCCGGACGGTCGAGGCAAGGAGTGGCTCGTGCACGAGACCGTACCGAGCGATCTCGACGGCAAAACCATCCATGCAGCGTACCGGCGCTGGGCACCGATCTACGACATGGTCTGGGGCGCCGTCCTGGAAACCGGGCGGAAGGCGGCAGCCGAGGCGGCCAACGCGGTCGGCGGGCGGGTGCTCGAGATCGGCATCGGCACCGGCCTGTCGCTCAGGCACTACAACGCCAGCTCGGTCGAGCTCTACGGCATCGATGCCTCGCCGGACATGCTCGGCAAGGCCAAAGCGCGAGCCCGGTCGGGACGTTATCCGCACCTTCGCCGGCTGGAGCTGATGGACGCGCATTGTCTCGCCTTCGGCAATCGGTTCTTCGACTGCGCGGTAGCCCAATATGTGATCACCCTGGTGGAAAGCCCGGAGCAGGTCCTGTCGGAATGCGCCCGGGTTGTCCGCCCGGGCGGCGAGATCATCCTCGTCAGTCATTTCTATTCCGAGCGCGGGCTGACCGCGGGCATCGAGCGCATGCTTGCCGCCCGCGTTCACCGGATGGGCCTGCGCCCCGAGTTCCGCTTCGCGCGACTCGAGCACTGGGCAAAGCAGGACGGTCGGGCCGAGCTCCTCGGACGCAACAAGGTGGGGCTGCTCGGCGATACGGTCGCGCGCTTCCGGCGGGTCTGATGGAGTTCCCGAGCAGGCGTGGCGCGAGCGCCGCAGCCCGCTTCTCAGTCGGCCTTCCAGCCATACAGCCAGTCCAGATCGGCCGCGAGCCTTTCGGACGAACGGCTGCCGAGCACCAGATTGCGCACGAGCGCCACGGGCCCACGCGCATGCCAGGCCCGCTCGTTCAGCGCACCGCGTTTCAGCACCCTGGCAATGCGCGGCCGTCGTTCGGCCTCCCAGGCTTCCAGCGCAACGCCGATCCGGTCTGGCGTCGCCGCCACCAGCGCGGCGAGCCGGCAGGCATCTTCGATGCCCATGGCAGCACCTTGCGCGGCATAGGGCATCATCGCATGCGCGGCATCCCCGATCAGCGCCACGCCGCCGGGAATCGTCCACGGCATCGCCGGATCGACCGTATGCAGTGCAAAGCTGGTCCAGGCGCCGGCCTGCTCGATGAGCTGCCTGAGCGCCGGCGCGTGGCGGCGCGTGGCTTTCCTGAGAAGAGCCATGTCGGTGCTGCCGGCCCAGCCTTGCGGCTGGTCCGCGCCGCGCGTGATCGCGACGAGGTTGATCGCGCCGCCCGAGCGCACCGGATAGGCGATGAGATGCGCGTCGGGCGCCAGGAAGGCGGTGACGCTGCCATGGGCGTCCAGCTCGCCGAGCAGCGCGGCCGCGGCGCCCTCGCTGCGGATCGTCGCACGCCAGGCGATCTTGCCGGAAAAGCGGCTCTTGCCTGCCGCACCGGCAAGCCCGCGGATCGACGACCAGACCCCGTCGGCGCCGATGAGCAGCAGCGATTTCGCTTCGCTGACGCGGCCGCCGAGATCGATCGAGCTGGTGACACCGAGCGGATGCACGGCCATGTCGCGCACGCCCGCCGCCGTCGTGATCGTGATATCGGCATGGCGTGCGGCGCTCGACAGGAGCGCGCTCTGCAGATCGGCGCGATGCAGCACGAGGTAGGGCGCACCCCAGCGCCTTTCAGCGGCCTCGCCGAGCGGGACACGGGCGAGCTCGCGCATCGTCCGGCTCGTCGCGCTGCGCAACACCACGGCTTGCGGAAAGCTGGCCGCCGGCAGCACGGTATCGAGCACGCCGAGCTCGTCGAGCAGCCGCGTTGCGTTGGGCGAAAGCTGGATGCCGGCGCCGATCTCCTCGAGCTTCGCCGCCTTCTCATAGACGCGAACGGCAAAACCTTGCCGGGCAAAGGCGATCGCTGCGGTCAGCCCCGCGATCCCCGCACCGGCTATGACGATCTGCCGCGAGCGGGTCTCGCTCAAGGGGGCGTTGCTGGCGGGGTTGGGGTCCGTCGGCATTCAGCTCAGGCCGCCATCCCCCGAATGCCGCAGGCCCTAGGCGGCGCGCTCGACGAACAGGCTGCCGTCCGGCCGTGTCTCATCCGCCTTCAGCGCCGGCGAATAGCGGTAGAGCGTCGAGCAGTAGGGACAAACCTTCTCGTCGTCATGGCCCATGTCGAGAAACACATGCGGATGGTCGAAGGGTGGTTTTGCCCCGACGCACATGAATTCCTTCACCCCGATCTCGATCGTGGCGTGGCCGGCATCATTCTGGAAATGAGGCACTGCACCGCCTGCCATGGTCTGCTCCTGTTGCCTTCGCCCGGCCTCGCCATTGCCCCGGCCCTTGACTTTGCCAATGCGTTTGCAGCATCGGGCCGCACTTGGCAAGGACCAGTCGGTGGCGGAATCGCCTGAAATCAGTCTGTCGCAAAAGCCTGTCAGGAGATAGATTTTGCGACACACGCGGGGAGCCATGGAAAAGGGCGGCATGAACGAGCTCAGGCCTGTACAGCAACAGTTTGCCGTGTCCGACGCCGCGGCGTCGGGCGCCGGCAATCCCGACCGATTCGTCAATCGCGAGTTCTCCTGGCTGCAGTTCAACCGCCGCGTCCTGGAGGAATCGCAGAACTCCAACCACCCGCTGCTCGAGCGGGTTCGCTTCCTCTCGATCTCGGCCGCCAATCTCGACGAGTTCTTCATGGTGCGCGTTGCCGGCCTTGCCGGTCAGGTGCGCGAAGGCATCGCCATGAAAAGCCCTGACGGGCGCACGCCGGAGCAGCAGCTCGACCAGGTGCTGCGCGAGGTGGAGAAGCTGCAGGAGGACCAGCAGACCAGCCTCGCCGCGCTGATCGAGCTCCTCACCAGGGAGGGCATGGACAGGATCACCGCGGACGAGCTGACGGCCGAGGAAAAGATCTGGCTCGAGCAATATTTCCTCGAGCAGGTCTTTCCGGTGATGACGCCGCTGTCGATCGACCCGGCTCACCCGTTTCCGTTCATCCCCAATCTCGGCTTTTCGATCGCGCTGCAGCTCTACCACATGAAGAACAAGGAGGAGATGACGGCGCTGCTTCGCCTGCCGCCGACGCTCCGCCGTTTCATCCGGCTGCCCGACCGCAAGAACCTGGTGCTCTTCATCCCGCTCGAGGACACGGTGAGCCTGTTCATCGGCAAGCTTTTCCCGGGCTACCAGGTCAAGGGCGCCGGCACCTTCCGCATCATCCGCGACTCCGACATCGAGGTCGAGGAAGAAGCGGAAGACCTGGTGCGCCTGTTCGAGACGGCGCTGAAGCGCCGCCGCCGCGGCTCGGTGATCCGCATCGAGTTCGACAGCTCCATGCCGGAGGCGCTGCGCGAATTCGTGGCCGGCGAGCTTGGCGTTGCGGCAAACCGGATCAGCGTTCTGAAAGGCCCTCTGGCCCTCGGCCAGATCTCCGAGATCGTGGCGGTGCCGCGCGACGACCTCAAATTCGCGCCCTACAACCCGCGTTTCCCCGAGCGCATCCGCGACCGCGGCGGCGATTGCTTCGCCGCCATCCGCGAGAAGGACATGATCGTCCACCACCCCTACGAATCCTTCGACGTGGTGGTGCAGTTCCTGCGTCAGGCCGCACTCGATCCGGAAGTGGTGGCGATCAAGCAGACGCTCTACCGCACCTCCAACGACAGCCCGATCGTGCGTGCCCTGATCGACGCGGCAGAGGCCGGCAAGTCGGTGACGGCGCTGGTCGAGCTGAAGGCGCGCTTCGACGAGGAAGCCAACATCCGCTGGGCGCGCGACCTCGAGCGCGCCGGCGTGCAGGTCGTGTTCGGCTTCATCGAATTGAAGACCCACGCCAAGATGTCGCTGGTGGTGCGCCGCGAGGACGGCAAGCTGCGCAACTACGTGCATCTCGGCACCGGAAACTACCACCCGATCACCGCCCGTATCTATACGGACCTCTCCTTCTTCACGACCGATCCGGCGATGGCGCGCGACGTGGCTCAGATCTTCAATTACATAACCGGGTATGCAGAGCCGACGGCGGAGATGAAGATCGCGATGTCGCCGCTGACGCTGCGCCAGCGCATCCTCGACCACATTGCCGGCGAGATCGCGCATGCGAAGGCCGGGCGCCCCGCCCGCATCTGGATGAAGATGAATTCGCTGGTCGACCCGACCGTGATCGACGCGCTCTACGAGGCGAGCCGCGCCGGGGTCGAGATCGATCTGGTCGTGCGCGGCATCTGCTGCCTGCGTCCGCAGGTGCCCGGCCTGTCGGAGAACATCCGCGCCAAGTCGATCGTCGGCCGCTTCCTCGAGCACAGCCGCGTCTACTGCTTCGGCAACGGTCACGGCCTGCCGTCCGACGAGGCGCTCGTCTATATCGGCTCGGCCGACATGATGCCGCGCAACCTCGACCGCCGTGTCGAGACGCTGGTGCCGATCACCAATCCGACCGTGCACGAGCAGGTGCTCGGCCAGATCATGCTCGGCAACATCATGGACAACCAGCAGAGCTTCGAGCTGCTCGCCGACGGAACCTCGCGCCGCGTCAAGCGCGAGGCCGGCGAGGAGCCGTTCAACGCACAAGAGTATTTCATGACCAATCCGAGCCTGTCCGGGCGGGGTGCTGCCTTGAAGTCGCACGCGCCGAAGCGTATCGCGCAGTTCAAGCGGTCCAAGAAGGCGAGCGCGCCCGCAAAAGCATGATCCCAACCTCCCAGGGCCGGCTCCAGGACAGGCGGCCCCTGTCCATCATCGACATCGGATCGAACTCGATCCGCCTCGTCATTTATGAAGGCATTGCGCGTTCGCCCACCATCCTCTTCAACGAGAAGATGCTGGCCGGCCTCGGGCGTGGCATCGTCTCGACCGGCAAGCTCGATCCGGAGGGCGTGACCCGGGCGGTGGAGGAGTTCGGCCGCTTCCGCGCGCTGTCCGACCAGGCCAATGCCGAGCAGCTCTACGTGATCGCCACGGCGGCCGCGCGCGAGGCGCAGAACGGCCCGGATTTCATCCGCCGCGCCGAGCAGATCCTGGGCACCGAGATCCGTGTGCTGTCGGGCCGCGAGGAGGCGTATTTCTCCGCGCTCGGCATCATCTCCGGCTTCAACCGGCCCGACGGCATCGCCGGCGACCTTGGCGGCGGCAGCCTGGAGCTGGTGGACATCAGGGACAGGAAGATCGGCGACGGCATCACGCTGCCGCTCGGCGGCCTGCGCCTGCAGGACCAGTCGAAGAACTCGCTGTCGACCGCGGCGCGCATCGCCGCTTCCGAGATACTGCGCGCAAAGCTGCTCAAGGGTGGGCAGGGCAGGGTGTTTTACGCGGTCGGCGGCACCTGGCGAAACCTCGCCCGCCTGCACATGACCAACACCAACTATCCGCTGGAGGTCATGCACAATTACGAGCTCGACATTGCCGGCGCGACGCCTTTCCTCAAGCAGGTGGCGCGTGGCGAGGTCGAGAAGATCAAGGGCATAGAGCACGTGTCGAAGGCCCGCCGCGCGCTGCTGCCCTATGGCGCGGTGGTGCTGCTCGAGATCATCGATGCGATGAAGCCGTCAAAGGTCGTGGTCTCGGCGCAGGGGGTGCGCGAAGGTTTTCTCTATTCGCTGCTGTCGCCCGAGGAGCAGGCATCCGACCCGCTGATCTCGGCGTCGGAGGAACTGGCGATCCTGCGCGCCCGCTCCGTCGCGCATGCGCATGAGCTCGCCGAATGGTCGGGCCGCAGTTTTGGCGCGTTCGGCATCGAGGAGACGGAGGACGAGGTGCGCTACCGCCGGGCCGCCTGCCTGCTTGCCGACATAGGCTGGCGCGCGCATCCGGAGTATCGCGGCACGCAGTCGCTCAACATCATCGCGCACGGCGCCTTCATCGGCGTCGACCACCCCGGCCGCGCCTTCATCGCGCTTGCCAACATGTTCCGCCACGAAGGCGTGTTCCAGGACGACATCGCGCCGGAGCTGCGCCGTCTCGCCACGCCGCGCCTGCTCGAGCGCGCGCGCCTGCTCGGCGCCATGCTGCGCGTCGTCTACCTGCTCTCGGCCTCGATGCCGGGCGTGATTCCGAAATTGCGCTGGGAGCCGCGCGGCAATAACGGGCTGGCGTTGGTCATTCCGGCAAGCCACGCCATGCTGAACGGCGAAAGGCCGGGCGGCCGCCTGGCGCAACTCGCCCGCATCACCGGACGCGAGCTGTCGCTGGTCGTGGGGTAGGTTTTTGGAGGGGCGGCGTCCCGCCGCCCGCTTGTGAACTCAGCGTGTCGAAACGGGCGCGCAGGGCGCGCCCGTGGCGCGCAGGGCGCGCCCGTGGCGCGCAGGGCGCGCCCGTGGTGCGCGAGATCCTGAGCTTCCTGAGCCTTTCGAAGGGCGAAGGGGCGCCCTCCATTACTTCCCCGTCTCGAACAGCACGATCTTGCGGCGCTCGAATTTGAGCGCCAGCTCGCCGCGGACCAGCTTCAGCGCGATCTCGCCGAACACCTCGCGCCGCCAGCCGTGCAGGGCCGGCACGTCGGCCTTCTCACCCTCGGCCGCGATGCGGTCGAGGTCGTCGCTGGCCGCAAGCAGTTTTGCCGCGATGCCTTCGCGCTCGGCCACCATGCGCAGCAGCACTTTCAGCAGCTCGACGGCGGCACTTGTGCCTTCCTGCGCCTGCGGCTGCTTCGGCACGCTCGGCAGATTCTCCTTTGGCGTGGCGAGCGCCGTGCCCACCGCCGTCAGCAGCGAGGTCGCGGTCGCCGAACGCTCCCAGCCCTTCGGCGTGGTGCGCAGCCTTGCCAGTTGCGCGGCGTCGCGTGGCTGCTGCTGCGCGATCTCGAAGATCGCGTCGTCCTTGACCACGCGGCCGCGCGGCACGTTGCGCTCGCGCGCCTCGCGCTCGCGCCAGGCGGCGACCGACTGCAGCACGGCCAGCTCCATCGGCTTGCGCACCCGAAGCTTCAGCCGCTTCCAGGCATCGTCCGGATGCGGCGCGTAGGTTTCGGGCGTGGTGAGCACGTCCATCTCTTCATTCAGCCAATGCGCGCGGCCTTCGCGCTCGAGCTCCGCTTTCAGATAGCGGTAGACGTCGATCAAATGGGTGACGTCGGCAAGCGCATAGGTGAGCTGCTTGTCCGACAGCGGCCGATGCCGCCAGTCGGTGAAGCGCGAGGATTTGTCGAGGTGGTGGCCGGTGATCTTCTGCACAAGCTGGTCGTAGGAGACGCTGTCGCCGAAACCGCAGACCATGGCCGCGACCTGCGTATCGAAGATCGGGTGGGGAATGCGATCGCTGAGATAATGGATGATTTCGATGTCCTGCCGCGCGGCATGGAACACCTTGGTGATGGCTTCGTCCGCCATCAGTTCGAGGAACGGCGCCAGGTCCATGTCCGGCGCCAGAGGGTCGATGAGTGCGGTGGCATCCGGCGTCGCCATCTGGACGAGGCAAAGCTCCGGCCAGAAGGTCGTCTCGCGGATGAATTCGGTGTCGACCGTTACGAAATCCGACTTGGAAAGCGCTTTGATCGCCTTTTCGAGATCGCGGCGGTTGGTGATCAGGTCCATCAGGCTTTTTACTTCAACGCGGGCAATCCGCCTCAATCTCAACGCGGCGGGGTTTCGTCAAGCGCGTCGGCGGCCGGCTTTCGCGATTCGGCGCCGTTCTTTCCTGCATGTCTCCCGAAAGTGCGCGGTTTCGGGATAAAGACATGCGCAAAGCAAGGAAAACTACGGCACGTCGCTCGAATTCTTGTTCACGCGACGTGCCGTCGTTAGCCGGGAAAAAATGGTCGAGGTTCTGAGCAGCGCGATGAACCGGCCGCGGCTGGCTGCCGGAACGGAAGGCCGCACGCCCATCCGGTAGAGAATGATCACGATGAAGATGGCGTAGGCCGTGGCCGAGAACAGGAACAGCGCCTGGGGGCCGTAGATTTCCATCACCGCCGAAGCTGCAAACGGGCCGCCGATGGCGCCGAAGGAATAGAAAAGCATCAGCGCGGCATTGACCAGCACGAACTCGCTTTTGTCGGCGCGGTCGTTGGCGTGCGCAGCCGCGAGCGAGAAGATCGGCATGGCGAACGAGCCGAAGACGAAGACGATGACGAAGTTGAGCAGCGCGTCGCTGCCGGCGAGGAAAGAGAGGGCCAGCGCCGAAGACATCGCCAGCGCGCAGGTCAGCAGCAGCGTCCAGCGCCGGTCCCAGCGGTCCGACAGATAGCCGAGCGGATACTGGATCACGGCGCCGCCGATGATGGAGACGCTGACGAAGGTGACGACGTCGGTGATCGACAGGCCGATTTCCTCGGCGTAGACGGGCGAGAGCGTGCGAAACGCACTGTTGGTGACGCCGACGATGATGCAGCCGATTGCAGCCAGCGGCGAGATGCGCCAGGCGCGGCGAAGGTCGAGCTTGACGTCGGGCGCGGTCGGGTTGGAGCGGTCGCCGAGCGACACCGGCACCAGCGACAGCGTGATCATGATCGCCATGACCAGGAAGATCTCCGTGCCGGTGCCGAAGACCGGGATCAGGAACTGCGTGCCGGTGACGGAGCCGAGGTCGACGATGCGGTAGACGGCCAGCACCTGGGCGCGGTCGCGGTTGGCGACGCCCGAGTTGAGCCAGCTCTCCATGATGGTGAACAGTCCGGCAAAGCAGAAGCCGGAGGCGAAGCGCACCACCGACCACATCACCGGGTCGACCACCAGCACCAGGAAAAGCGTTCCGGCCGCAGCGATCGCGGCGAGCGAGGAGAATGCGCGGATATGTCCGACCGCCTTCAGCATCGGCGTGATCGCCAGGCAGCCGAGCAGGAAACCGCCGAAATAGGCGGTGCCCATGAAGCCGATCGTCGTGGCCGAAAACCCCTCGATATCGCCGCGCAGCGCAATCAGCGTGCCTTGTATTCCGTTGCCGCCGAGCAGGATGCCTGCGGCGACCAGAAGCGGAATCAGCGGACGAATGGAGGACATTTCTGCCGATCTCTATAGGTGGCGGCGGCGGGAAGCGCCATTCCAAAGGGTGAAAACGTTTCGGCCAGGGCAGGGCGGGGCGGAAGTTCCCCCTCCCCCTTGCGGGGAGGGGTGAGGGGTGGGGGTCGTGCGGCAGCGCGGTGTGGTGGCGAAAACTTGGCGCCAGGGGTGTTGGCGCAATGCCGGGAGCGTTGGCCTGGCGGAGGGACCCCCACCCCTGGCCCCTCCCCGCAAGGGGATGGGAACGTCGGTGTTTCACCTTGACAAAGTGCACCCTGCATGCGCTTTTCGCGCGCTTTCCGGGCCGGCTGGCCCGCCCGGAACCCATATTGTTTGCCATCCGGAAAAGCCTGCCATGCACCGTTACCGCACCCATACCTGCGGCCAGTTGAAGAAAGCGCACGTCGGAGAGAATGTCCGGCTTTCCGGCTGGGTGCACCGCGTGCGCGATCACGGCGGGCTGCTCTTCATCGACCTGCGCGACAATTACGGCCTGACCCAGATCGTCGCCGATCCGGATTCGCCGGCCTTCAAGGCGGCCGAGACCGTGCGCGGCGAATGGGTTATGCGTGTCGACGGCGCGGTCAAGGCGCGCACGGCCGAAGCGGTGAACCCCAACCTCGCGACCGGCGAGATCGAGGTTTTCGCCGCCGAGATCGAGGTGCTGTCGGCGGCGAAGGAGCTGCCGCTGCCGGTCTTCGGCGAGCCTGACTATCCGGAGGATATCCGCCTCAAATACCGCTTCCTCGATTTGCGGCGCGAGACGCTGCACAGGAACATCCTGCAGCGCACCAAAATCATCGCCGAGATGCGCAAACGCATGCACGAGGTCGGCTTCACCGAATTCTCGACCCCGATCCTGACGGCGTCGTCGCCCGAGGGCGCGCGCGACTTCCTGGTACCCTCGCGCATCCATCCGGGCACCTTCTACGCGCTGCCGCAGGCGCCGCAGCAATACAAGCAGCTGATCATGGTGTCGGGTTTCGACCGCTATTTCCAGATCGCACCCTGCTTCCGCGACGAAGATCCGCGCGCCGACCGGTTGCCGGGCGAGTTCTACCAGCTCGACCTCGAGATGAGCTTCGTCGAGCAGGAGGATGTCTTCTCCACCATGGAGCCGGTGATGCGCGGGGTCTTCGAGACCTTCGCCGAAGGCAAGCCGGTGACGCAAGAATTCCGGCGCATCCCGTACGACGAGGCGATCCGCAAATACGGCTCCGACAAGCCGGATCTGCGCAACCCGATCGAGATGCAGGCCGTGTCCGAGCATTTCCGCGGCTCGGGCTTCAAGGTGTTCGCCGGCATTTTGGCGAACGACCCGAAGGCCGAAGTCTGGGCGGTTCCGGCCAGGACCGGCGGCAGCCGCGCCTTCTGCGACCGCATGAATGCGTGGGCGCAAGGGCAGGGGCAGCCGGGTCTCGGCTACATCTTCTGGCGCAAGGAAGGCGACAAGCTCGAAGGTGCGGGCCCGATCGCCAAGAACATCGGCGAGGAGCGCACCGAGGCCGTCCGCACCCAGCTCGGCCTCGGCGAGGGCGACGCCGCCTTCTTCATCGCCGGCGACCCGGCGAAGTTCTACAAATTCGCCGGCGAGGCGCGCACGCGTGCGGGCGAGGAGCTGAACCTGGTCGACCGCGATCGCTTCGAGCTTTGCTGGATCGTCGACTTCCCCTTCTTCGAGTGGAACGAGGAGGAGAAGAAGATCGACTTTGCGCACAACCCCTTCTCCATGCCGCAGGGCGGCATAGACGCGCTGACGGGCAGGGAGCCGCTGACGATCAAGGCGTTCCAGTACGACATGGTCTGCAACGGTTTTGAGATTGCGTCGGGCGGCATCCGCAACCACCTGCCGGAGACGATGGTGAAGGCGTTCGAGATGGTCGGGCTCGACCGCGCCACGGTCGAGGAGCGTTTCGGCGGCCTCTACCGTGCCTTCCAGTACGGCGCGCCTCCGCATGGCGGCATGGCCGCCGGCATCGACCGTGTGGTCATGCTGCTCGTCGGGGCGAAGAATCTGCGCGAGGTCTCGATGTTCCCGATGAACCAGCAGGCCTATGACTTGCTGATGAATGCACCTTCCGAGGCAACCCCGACGCAACTGCGCGAGCTCAACCTGCGCGTCGTCGCGCCGAAGAAGGAAGGCTGAGACGGCCTGCTTTTCGGCCGCAGCGGCCTTCTCCAAGCCCCTCACCATGTCCTCTCCCCGCAAGGGGCGGGGAGAGGGATCGTCAGCGTTGGCGCCAACCTATCAGAACCCCTCTCCCCGTTTTTACGGGGAGAGGTAAGGTGAGGGGCCGGGAGAAGCGCGAGGCACCTCAAGCAATGAGAAGGACATCGCGGCTGCCGCGGCTGCTGGTCACCGGCTTCAATGCTTTTCCCGGCGCGCCGGTCAATCCGACGGAACTACTCGTCACCGAGCTTGCCCGCAGACGCAGACGCTTCGCACAGCTCGCCGATTTCCAAACCGAAATCATCGATGTCGACTACCGCGCGCTAGCCGGGCGGTTGGCGGATATCGCCAACGCCTTCAAACCCGACATCGCCATTCATTTCGGCTTGAGCGCGTCAGCCCGCGGCTTCCGGCTGGAGCGGCTGGCCTGGAACAAGGCAAGCCTCACGCACCCCGACAACAGCGGATACACGCCGACTGAGGTGCGTTTCTGCGGCGGCGCCGAAAGCATCGAAAGCGCGCTGCCGCTCGGCGAGATCCACGTCGCCCTGACAAACGCCGGCCTGCCGGTCGAATATTCCGACAGCGCCGGCGAATACCTCTGCAACTATCTCTTCTATTTTTCACGCGCCGGCCTGGCGAAGGGATTTCGGCCGAAGATGACCGGCTTCATCCACGTTCCGCCGTTGGGGGCGGAGGAGGGGCCTGAGACACTCTCGCTCCGTCAACTGGTCGAGGGCGCGAATCTAATCGTCGAAACCTGCGTCGAGGCCTGGAAACGCAAAGGCCCGGCATCGCTGCCGGGCCCGGTTTCTGCCTGAGCGCAAAGCGCTCCGGACTACTCGTTGGCGGTGATCTTGACGCCCAGCGTCTTCACCAGGTCCTGCGGCGCGCCCGACATCGCGCCGGCGATGATCAGCGCGAACGGCACCGGCGAGCCCGGCTCGGCCGAGACCTCGAGGCTCTGCGGATCATCGAGGTATTTCGTGATCGCCTCGCTCGCCGGCTGCACCAGGTCGGCGAGCTTGGCCTGGGCGAGCAGGATCGGCACCATCGCCTTCACCTGGTTGGCGATGTCCGCACCGGTCATGCCTTGCTGCGCGCCGACATAGTCGAGCACCTTCTTGGTGAGCGAATCGTCGTCGAAGCGGACGGCCAGCGAGTGGAAGGAGAGCTGCTGCATCAGGCCGAGCATCTGCAGGCCCTGCTGGCCGCTGTCGCCACCGGCCTTGCTGGCGTCCTGCAGCGCCTTGATGAAGTCGGTCGTATAACCGCCGAGGTCGAGCGTGAAGCCGAACGTGCCGGCATTCTCGACCGAGATGTCGTACTGGGTGAGCGCGATGCGGCCGTCGGCCGGATTCCACGATCCTTCCAGTTGGAAGAAACCGTTGATCTGCTGGTAGCCCATGGCCTCGATGGCCTTCTTGGCCTCCGGATCCTCGGCGCTGGTCAGGTCGGCCGAGAATTTTTCGGCAGCACCCGAGAAGGCCATCGGCTGGCCGTCGGCGGGCGGGGTGATCTCGAAATGGATCGAGTCCATCGAGAAGACGCGCTTGCCTTCCTGGTCGACGGTGATCGCGGCGACGTCGGCCGTCTGATACATCATCATCATGGACAGCGGGTCGCTTGCCGCTTCCGCCGGCAGCTTCAGATTGGTGAGCGAGATGCCGGAGATGTTGACGGTCGCGCCGTCTTCGGTGTTCGAATAGTCCTGCAGCGCCACCGTGCCGATGGTGTAGCCGCCATTCTCCTCGACGATGCCGGAAAGCGTGACCTGGCCGAGATTGGCAACCTCGCCGGTGCCGCCGCTGGTCGCCTTGATGGTCACGCCGTCGAGCGTGACCGTGTCGCCGCCGCCGCTGACCCCGGTCCATGCCAGTTCCATGCCCTGGCCGGCGAGCACTGCCTTCAGCCGCTCAGCCACCGCGTTGGCGTCCTGCGCCAGCGCCCCGGCAAGCGTCATGGTGGAAAGGAAGGTGGAAAATGCCAACGCCTTGAGCGAAAAGTGCTTCATATGGGTTCCCTAAGACAGTTGAATCGAATTTGCGCGCTCTCCGTGTCGCTAACGAAGTCGACCGGAAAATGACGATTTCGGCCACATTGCTCAAATATTTCTGCAAAACGCAACTGGCCGCACGGCGGAATGGTGAACACTCCGCTTGCCCGTTCGCGCCTCTTGCCGCGAATCATCCATCCCGATAACCCCAGCCCATGGCAAAAAACCTCGTTCCGTCCGGTTCCGGCGGCGGCGGCGACAAGATAGAGCCGGTTGATCTGAAGCGCGCTCTCGAGGAGCGCTACCTCGCTTACGCGCTGTCGACCATCATGCACCGTGCGCTGCCCGACGTGCGCGACGGGCTGAAGCCGGTGCATCGCCGCATCGTGCATGTCATGCGCCTGCAGCGGCTCGAGCCGGGCCAGCGCTATTCGAAATGCGCCTCGATCGTCGGCGACGTGATGGGCAAGTTCCATCCGCACGGCGACCAGGCTATCTACGATGCGCTGGTGCGCCTCGCGCAGACCTTTGCCATGCGCTACCCGCTGATCGACGGGCAGGGCAATTTCGGCAACATCGACGGCGATAATGCCGCCGCCATGCGCTACACCGAGGCGCGCATGACGGAGGCCGCGGCCGAGATCCTCTCCGGCATCACCGAGGACGCGGTCGATTTCCGCGCCACCTACAATGAGGAGGACGAGGAGCCGGTGGTGCTCCCCGGCGCCTTCCCGAACCTTCTCGCCAACGGTTCCTCCGGCATCGCCGTCGGTATGGCAACCTCGATCCCGCCGCACAATGCGGCCGAGCTCTGCACGGCGGCCTTGCACCTGATCGACAATCCGGATGCGCCGGTCGAGGCGCTGATGAGCAAGGAGCCCGGCGACGGCCTGGTGCAGGGTCCCGACTTCCCGACCGGCGGCATCGTGGTCGACGATCGTGCCTCGATCCTCGAAGCCTACCGCACCGGCCGCGGCGGTTTTCGCGTGCGCTCGCGCTGGGAGAAGGAGGAGCAGGGCCGGGGCACCTGGAACGTCGTCGTCAGCGAAATCCCCTACGGCGTGCAGAAATCGCGGCTGGTCGAGAAGATCGCCGAGCTGCTCACGGCGAAGAAGCTGCCGCTGCTCGAGGATGTCCGCGACGAGAGCGCGGAGGACATCCGCCTCGTGCTGGTGCCGAAAAGCCGCTCGGTCGATCCGGGGCTGCTGATGGAATCGATGTTCCGGCTGACCGAGCTCGAGGCGCGCTTCCCGCTCAACATGAACGTGCTCTCGCGCGGCAAGGTGCCGAACGTGCTGTCGCTGAAGAGCGTGTTGAAGGAGTGGCTCGACCACCGCCGCGAGGTGCTGCTGCGCCGCTCTCGCCATCGCCTGGCCGAGATCGAGCGGCGGCTGGAAATCCTCGGCGGCCTGCTGATCGCCTATCTCAACATCGACGAGGTTATCCGCATCATCCGCGAGGAGGACGAGCCGAAGCCGGTGATGATGAAGCGCTGGTCGCTCACCGACAACCAGGTCGAAGCCATCCTCAACATGCGGCTGCGCGCCCTGCGCAAGCTGGAAGAGATCGAGATCCGCAAGGAGTTCGACACCCTCACCGCCGAGAAAAAGCAGATCGAGGGGCTGCTGGCCTCGCCGGCGAAGCAGTGGAAGATGATCCGCTGGGAGGTCGGCGAGGTTCTGAAGAAGTTCGGCCCCGACACCCCGCTCGGCAAGCGCCGCACGGCTTTCGCCGAGGCGCCCGAGCACGATCTCGAGGTGATCCAGCAGGCGATGATCGAGAAGGAGCCGATCACGGTGGTCGTCTCCGAGAAGGGCTGGCTGAGGGCGATGAAGGGCCACGGCCTCGACCTCTCGACGCTCGCCTTCAAGGAAGGCGATTCGCTCAAGCTCGCCTTCACGGCGCAGACGACGGACAAGATCATCATCTTCACCACCGGCGGCAAGTTCTACACGGTCGGCGCCGACCGGCTGCCGGGCGGCCGCGGCCATGGCGAGCCGATCCGCATCATCGTGGACATGGAGAACGACCAGGCGATCGTCACCGCCTTCGTGCACAATCCCGAGCGCAAGCTGCTGCTCGTCAGCCATGAGGGCAACGGTTTCGTCGTGCCCGAGGCGGAGGTGATCGCCAACACCCGCAAGGGCAAGCAGGTGATGAACGTGCGCGCGCCCGACGAGGCGCAGCTTTGCGTGACGCTCGCAGGCGACCACCTCGCCATCGTCGGCGACAACCGCAAGATGCTGATCTTCCCGCTCGCGGAAATCCCCGAGATGACGCGCGGCAAGGGCGTGCGGCTGCAGAAATACAAGGATGGCGGTACGCTCGACGCGAAGACCTTTACGCTTGCCGAGGGACTTTCCTGGCAGGACTCGGCCGACCGCACTTTCGTGCGCCCGCAAGCCGAGCTCGCCGAATGGATCGGCGCCCGCGCTGCGGCCGGCCGGCTGGTGCCAAAAGGTTTTCCGCGCACGGGGCGGTTCGGCGGATAGGTGAGGTTGCGCGTTAGAACGCGTTGCGAAATGGCTGGAATAGGTTGGCGCGATGCGCCCCCCTCTGTCCTGCCGGACATCTCCCCCACAAGGGGGGAGATTGGCTGTCGCCACGACTTTCGCCAAGCGTTTGACCGTCGCAGTTTGGCGAAAGCAGTGCGGCCGTCCGATCTCCCCCCTCGTGGGGGAGATGGCCGGCAGGCCAGAGGGGGGCGCGACGGATCGCTGTGTCGACCAGAAAGCAAACCGACATCTAGATGAAGCGGCAAGCCAGCCCGAGCCAACCGCCGATGCGTACGGTCACCGTGAACGACAAGATGCAGAAGGGTTATCGGTACAGGTTGACCGAGCCCGCCGGCCGCAATTTCGACCCCGACTTCAAGCCCGAGCTGACGCCGAAGCAGATGCTGCAACTCGGCGTGTTCGGCGGCAAATACCTCACTGATTGCAAGGCCGAATTCCCCAGGAGCTGGTTCGCCCGAGCGAAACTTTCTCCTGAAAGACGAGACACTTCGCTCAATTTCTTCAAGGACATCTCCCCCTCAGGGGGGGAGATTGGACGGCCGCTATGATTTCGCCAACTTGCGACCCTGGCGATTTGCGAAAGTCGAGATGACAGCCGATCTCCCCCCAAGAGGGGGAGATGTCCGGCAGGACAGAGGGGGGCGCCTCGCGCCGACGGATTCCAGCCGTTGCTACGCGCTCAAGGACAGGCTGAGTTGCATCGGCGCCGCGATCACTCCGCCGCTGCGACGATCGGGACGGCGGCGGCACGCGCCCCGCCCATTCTGTTCCACGCATCCAGCCCGGCGATCTTGTAGGCCTCGGCCAGCGTCGGGTAGTTGAAGGTGTTCTCGACGAAGAAATCGACGGTGCCTTTGAGGTTGATCACCGCCTGGCCGATATGGATCAGCTCGGTCGCACCTTCGCCGACGATGTGCGCGCCGAGCAGCCGGCGGGTTTCGAGTGAGAAGATCAGCTTCAGGAAGCCGGAATCGACGCCCATGATGTGGCCGCGCGAGGTCTCGCGGAAGCGCGCCACGCCGCATTCGTAGGCGACGCCGCTGGCGCGGACCTCTTCCTCCGACTGGCCGACCGTCGAAATCTCCGGAACGGCATAGATGCCGTACGGAAAGGTTTCCGGCGGCGGCGGCAACGGCAGGCCGAAAGCGTGGCAGGCGGCGACGCGTCCCTGCTCCATCGAGGTGGAGGCAAGGCTCGGGAAGCCGATCACGTCGCCGGCGGCATAGATATGCGGAACCGATGTCTGGAAGGTTTTCGGGTCGACCTTGATCCTGCCGCGCTGGTCCGCCTCGATGCCGACGGCCTCGAGCGCCAGCGATGCCACGTTGCCGGTGCGCCCGGCGGCATAAAGCAGGATCTCGGTGCGGATCGTGCGCCCGTCGCTGAGCAGCACTTCGGCGCAGTCGGGCTTGGACAGCACTTCCTTGATGGCCGTGCCGAGGCGGATCGTCATGCCGCGGTCGCGCATCTGGTGGACGAAGTCCTCGACGATCTCCCTGTCGACGAAGTCCAAAATGGTCGGGCGCTGCTCGATCAGGGTGACGGGGACGTCGAGCGCGGAGAAGATGGTCGCATATTCGACGCCGATCACGCCGCCGCCGATGACGGTCATGCTGCGCGGCAGGCGGCCGAGCTCCAGGATGTCGTCGCTGTCGAAGATACGCGCACGGTCGAAAGGCACGTTGTCGGGCCGGTGCGGCCGCGTGCCGACCGCGATCAGCGCCTTGTCGAAGCCGACATCCATGCGTTCGCCGCTCTCGGCGGTTATCGTGACCGTGTGGGCGTCGATGAAGTTGGCCGCACCCCAGGCGTGCTTGACCATGTTGCGCATGAACTGGTGCTGCAGCACCTCGACCTCGTGGTCGAGCGTCTTGTGCAGCCGCTGCACGATGTCGCCGACGGAGATGTCCTGCTTGACCCTGTAGCCGCGGCCGTAGAAACCGCGCTCGCGGAAGCCGGCGAGGTTGAGCACGGTCTCGCGGATGGTCTTGGACGGGATCGTGCCGGTATGCACGGACACGCCGCCGAGCCGCCGGCCCTTCTCGACCACCAGCACGGATTTCCCGAGCTTGGCCGACTGGATCGCCGCGCGCCGGCCGGATGGCCCGCTGCCGATCACCAGCATCTCATAGTGCTGCATCTCTTGCCCCAAAACCTCTCCTCGCCTCCGGATGGTCGAAGAAGCCCCTTATCCACCTAGCGCGATTCTATGCCTGTCTCAAAACGGGCAACAGCTTGATGTTGAGCACGGCTTTCCCCATCTCATTATGACGGCGTGGGCTTTCCGGCGCCGCGGAAGGAGCTTTTGCGATGAGCACCGGCACGTTCGATTATTATCCGGAACGCCTGGACGACATCCGCGCCTATGACGGGGTGCGCCGCCGCCGCGTGATCGCGTTCCTGATCGACTGCGTCATCGTTGGGGTTCTCTGGGTGCCTGCCGCGGTGCTGGTCGGCTTTCTCGGCCTGGTGACCTTCGGTTTCGGCTGGCTGCTCTACGGCATACTGTTTCCGGGGCTTGCCCTGATTTACGTGGCGGCAACGATGAGCGGGCCGAGCCAGGCCACGCTCGGCATGCGCGTCATGGGCATCCGCCTCGACCGGCTGGACGGCCGCCCCGTGGACGCCCTCTTTGCCATCCTGCATGCGCTGCTGTTTTGGGGGCTGAACGTGCTGCTTTCGCCGCTCATCCTCCTCGCAAGCCTGGTGCTCGACCGCAAGCGCACCGTTCACGACCTGCTGCTTGGGACAGTTGTCACCCGCAGCGACGTGTGAAGCGCGCTGCCCGCTTCCCGTGGGGGGGCGATTAACGCTGAACCCGCCGTTCAAATTTCTTCGGTTGAAATTTTTGCGGCGCGGGCCAAGGTAGGGGGACTCGAAGTCCGCCTTTCCTCGAAATGACGCAGCATCCGACCCAGTCGCCGCAATTTTTCCTGACCGCGCCGTCGCCCTGTCCCTATGTCGAGGGGCAGTTCGAGCGGAAGGTGTTCACGCACCTGGTGGGGGACAAGGCGCCGGAGCTGAACGACCTCTTGACCCAGGGCGGCTTCCGCCGCTCGCAGAACATCGCCTACCGTCCGGCCTGCGAAACCTGCCGCGCCTGTGTCTCCGTGCGCATCCTGGCCGGCGAGTTCAGGCCCTCGCGCAACATGCGCCGCGTGCTGGAGCGCAATTCGGACCTGGTGGGGGCCATGCACGACGCCGAGCCGTCGACCGAGCAGTATTCGCTCTTTCGCGGCTATCTGGATGCCCGCCACCGCAAGGGCGGCATGTCGGACATGACCGTGCTCGACTATGCGATGATGGTGGAAGACACCCATGTCGACACCAAGGTGATAGAATACCGCCGGCGCGGTCCGGATTCCTTCATCACCGGTCGCGGGCAGGGCGAGCTGATCGCGGTCGCGCTGACCGACAAGATGGCCGACGGCTTGTCGATGGTTTATTCCTACTACAATCCCGAGTTCGAGGACCGCTCGCTCGGCACCTTCATGATCCTCGACCACATCCAGCGTGCCCGCGTCGCCGGCCTGCCACACGTCTATCTTGGCTATTGGGTCAACGGCTCCCGCAAGATGGACTATAAGGTGCGCTTCCAGCCGCAGGAGCATCTCGGCCCGAAAGGGTGGGAGCGTTTTTCGGCCTAACCAGCCGAGACCTCGGCGCTCCCGGAGCACCTTTCGACCCTTGCCGCTTTCAGATCATGCCAAAGGCCTGCTGTTCACCGGTTTCGGCGGCCTGGTTCTCACCATCGACATTCCGCTCATCCGGCTTGCCGGGGGCGATGTCTGGCCGATCCTGCTTGTCCGCAGCGGCACGACTTTCCTTGCTGCGCTGGTGATCTGGGCGGTCTGGCGGTCCTTCAGCGCGAATGCGCCTTCCCTGGCCCCCGGCCGGACCGGGGTGATCGTCGCTGCGCTCTACGGCTGCACGTCGATCTTCTTCCTGATGGGCGTGTTCAACACCTCGACCGCCAATCTCGTCTTCATCCTCGCCTTCAACACCGTCTTTGCCACCTTGCTCTCCTGGCATTTTCTCGGCGAGCGGCCGCGGCCGGTGACCCTCGTCACCATGGCGGTGATGCTGGTCGGCGTGCTTATCATCGTCGGCGACGGCATCGAGGCCGGCAATTGGTTCGGCGACCTGATGGCGCTCTGCTCGTCCTTCTTCGCGGCCTGCGCGCTGACGCTGACCCGGGCCTCCGGCAAGGATATGGGGTTCACCGCCCTGACCGGCGTGCTGCTGCCCTTTGTGGTTGCGGCCGTCATGACCATCGAGGCCGGCTACCGCATCGACGCGCCATGGTGGATCATCTTCAACGGCTTCGTGGTGATGCCGCTCGCCTTCTATTTCCTCGCCACCGGCCCGCGCTGGATCTCGGCGCCCGAAGTCGCCATGTTCTACCTGCTGGAGACCTGCCTGGCACCGGTCTGGGTCTGGATGATCTTCGACGAGGTTCCGACCACCAACACGCTGACGGGCGGCCTGATCCTGGTCGCGGCGCTTGTCTTCCACTCGCTCTGGCAGCTTCTGAGCGGGAGGCGAGAGCGCGCCGTCACGCTGCCGCAGAGCCCGGGATAGCTGGACAGGCAGCGTAGGGACCGTCCCCGCATTGGGGTGACGGTGCCCTTGATGGTACTGCCGTGCAAGGGTTTGCGAAGGCGCCTGTCCGGCGTATTGTTCCCGTATGATTGGGTCGCGAGGGCGCCATGAAGCTTGTCGTCGCTACTACCTTGGCTGCCGTTCTGAATCTGGCAGCGCAGCCTTCGAATGCGCAGCAATGGTGCATCCCCTCTGACGGCTGCAGCCCACCGGAGCCAATCACGGCCGAGGGTTTCCGTACCTGCGAAGAAACCTGCTCGCTTCGCAATCCGGAGGCAGTTCGTGGCATGGATGCCACCCTGTACGATGTCTCCTGCCAAGGTGACGCGCTGAACTACGATTACCGCACGATCATCGGGTTCTACTCCGACGAACAAGGCAACCAACGCGCCTTTATGGTTGGACGGAACGGAGGACCGACGGAGCTGGAACGCTGCCCCTAGCCTCATGATCGCCAGTTGATCAAATAGCCTTGCGCAACGATTCCTGCGGCGTCTCCGCCGGCTTCTCGACCACCGCGACGACCTCTTCGCCCGCTTCGTCGACCGTCTCGACCTCGCGCATCCATTCGCGCCAGATCGCGACGATCAGCGCCATCAGCACCGGGCCGACGAAAAGGCCGATCAACCCCATCGTCTTCACGCCGCCGATCAGGCCGAAGAAGGTCGGCAGGAAAGGAAGCTTGATCGGTCCGCCGACCAGCTTCGGCCGGATCGTCTTGTCGACGACGAAAAGCTCGATCGAGCCCCAGGCGAAGAGTGCGAGCCCGGAAATGAGCGAGCCGCTGGCCGCGAGATAGATCGACGCCAGCGTCATCGACAGCGGCGCGCCGCCGGGGATGAGCGCCAGCACGCCGGTGATGAGGCCGAAAGTGACGGGGGAGGGCAGGCCGGCGAGCCAGTAGGCGATGCCGAGCACGATGCCTTCGCCGATGGCGATCAGGGTCTGGCCGGTCACCGTTGCGCTGATCGTTGCCGGAACGACCCGCGACAGGCGCTCCCAGCGCATCGGCAGGATGCGCTCGCCGAGCCGGTCGAGCTGCGTGACGAACGACTCGCCGTCGCGATAGGCGAAGAACAGCGCGATCAGCATGAAGACCAGGCCGAGCAGCACGTTGAACGCTGTGCCGCCGAAGGCAATGACCGCACGGTAGATGCTGCCGAGATTGTCGCCGCTGACGAGCTCGAACAGTTCGCCGATGCCGCCCGGATGGCCAAGATAGGAATTCCACAGCGTCGCCAGCCGGTCGCCGACCAGCGGAAGGGCTGCGATCCATTCCGGCACCGGCGCGCCGACCCGGTTCGCCTCGACGGCCCAGCCGATCCAGATCTGGATCTCGGCCACGGCATAGGCGCTGGCAAACCCGATCGGCACCAGGAGAAAGGCGACGATGGCGAAAGTGGCGAGCGAGGCGGCGACGGTGCGGTTGAAATCGACCGCCCGCAAGAGCCGGCGGTAGAGCGGCCAGCTGGCGAAAGCGACGATCAGCGCCGCCAGCACCGGCACGAGGAAGGAATGGAAGAAATAGACGCCGGCCGCCGCGATCAGCACCAGCAGCCAGCGCGCGGCGGTGATGGGCGGCAGGAGCGCGGAACGCGGCGAGGCCGGCCGCCCGAACAGGCGGGGCTCCTCCGGCGGTTTCTTCACCTCGCGCGCCTTGCCGCGAGCCTTGTCTATCTTATCCATGAATTCGCGGCCCCCGGGCGCGCCTATTCTCACGGATAAAGCTGCGCACGCAACCCGGGCGGCATTTCAAGCATCACTTGCCCAGCTCGCGGCGTCGCCTTTCCAGGAATTGTCGCGCCGGTTCCTGCTTGGCCAAGGAAGCCGCCTTTTTGTAGGCAGCCGCCGCGTCTTCGGTCCGGCCCAGCCGGCGATAAAGCTCGGCGCGGGCCGCATGCGCCGGGTGGTAGTCGAGCAGCTCGCCGCGCTCGAGGATGGCGTTGATCAGCGCAAGTCCGGCTTCGGAGCCGTCGCGCATGGCGATCGCCGCGGCGCGGTTCAGCTCCACCACCGGGGATGCCTCGGCACGCAGCAGGAGGTCGTAGAGCCCGACGATGCGCGGCCAGTCGGTGGCGGCCGCCTCCTTCGCGCGGGCATGCTCGGCGGCGATCGCGGCCTGGATCGCATAGGTGCCGACCTCGCCGGCGGCGAAGGCGCGTTCGACCAGCCTGCGGCCTTCCTCGATCTGGCCGCCGTTCCAGAGATTGCGGTCCTGGTCGGCGAGCAGCACCAGCTCGCCCTCCGGTCCGGCGCGGGCCGCGCGCCGCGCCTCGTGCAGGAGCATCAGCGCGAGCAGCCCGATCGTCTCCGGGTCGGGCAGGAGCGCCGCGAGCAGCCGCCCGAGCCGGACCGCCTCGGCGGAGAGGTCCTGCCGTGTCAGGCTTTCGCCGGACGACGCCCAATAGCCCTCGTTGAAGACCAGGTAGACGACGTGCAGCACGTAATCGAGGCGGCCGGGAAGTTCCTCGCGCGACGGCGTCTCGTAGGGAATGCGGGCGTCGCGGATCTTCGCCTTGGCGCGCACGATGCGCTGGGCGATCGTGGGCGCGCTCGCCAGAAAGGCGCGCGCGACGTCTTCGGTGGTGAGCCCGCAGACCTCGCGCAGCGTGAGTGCAACCTGAGCATCGGGCGTCAGCGCCGGGTGGCAGCAGGTGAAGATGAGGCGAAGCTGGTCGTCCCCGATCGCCTTCTCGTCGAGGTCCTCGGGTTCGGGCTGGTTGTTCTCGATCTGCATGGCCAGCTCTCCGAGCGAGGCGTCGAAGCGGGCCTTGCGGCGGATCAGGTCGATCGCCTTGAAGCGGCCGGCCGAGACCAGCCAGGCGAAGGGGTTCTTCGGCTCGCCGTCGCGCGGCCACTGCTCGGCCGCGGCGGCGAAGGCGTCGTGCATGGCCTCCTCCGCCCGCTGGAAATCTCCGAGCAGTCGGATGAGCGTGGCCAGCACGCGGCGCGAATGGCTGCGATAGAGCGCCTCCAGCCGCAGGTGGATGTCGTCACCGGTCAAGCGGCGGTCGTCTCCAGGCGTTCGACGTGGCGGACGGGGCGCACCTCGATCGTGCCGTGGCGCGCCATCGGGATGCGGCCGGCGAGCCGCACGGCATCGTTCAGATCACGCGCCTCGATGAAGACGAGGCCGGTCAGCCATTCCTTCGTTTCCACGAACGGACCGTCGGTCGCGATCAGATCGCCATTGCGCACGCGCACCGAGATCGCGGTGGAGGGGAATTCGAGCGCCTGGGCGTCGATGAAATTGCCGCTGCGGCGCATGGCGTCGTCATTGTCCATCACCTCGTTGATGAACACGGCCTGGTCGGGCTTGGACATCGCGCCGACGGTTCCTTCCTCGTCGAGATAGATCAGGCAAGCATACTTCATTCCAACCTCCTCAGTCAGTCGGTATGTCGTAGATGGGGCGCACTTCGATGCTGCCATATCTGGCGAGCGGGATGCCGGAGGCGATGCGCCTGGCCTCCGCCATGTCCTTTGCCTCGACCAGGATGAAGCCGCCGAGCTGCTCCTTGGTTTCGGCAAAGGGGCCATCGGTGCTCGATACTTCCTTGTTGCGCACGCGCACGGTGACGGCGGTTTGCGGCGACTGCAGCGCTTCAGCGTGGATCAGCTTGCCGCCGCGCTGCAGCTCCTCGTCATAAGCGATCGAGTCGCGGTCGAGCGCCTTCTTCTCGGCGTCCGACATGCGGTCGAAGATGACGGGCTCGAAATAGACAAGGCAAAGGTACTTCATCGCGTATCTCCAGGGCATTTGCGCAGATAGTCGAGCAGGCCGGGCGGGATTCGACAGCACGAGCCAAAAAACTTTGTCGCAAGAAATTTATGCGGCTGCTGTCGAAATGGCCAAGGCGGCGTCGACTGCTTGGTGAAAGGTCGCAATCAGGCGGCCGGAAACGCAAGGATCGCCGTCATGCACATCGTCGAGACCGCTCTTCTCACCAACGCCGCCGCCCGCAAGCGTCGCACTCCGGAAAGTGAGCAGTCCTATTTCGAGCAGGCGTCCAGCCACGCGCCTGCCCTGCGTCGCGCCGCCGCCTTCGTGGTGACCGTCGGGGTCCTCGTCATGGCCCTGCAGGTCGCCTCGGCCGGCGCAATCCTCAATCGCGACGCCGTCGAGCTCGCATCGATCGCGATGAGGGGTTGAGAAGCCGGCTGGGCGTCAGGGACAGAGCGTCAATACCCGCCCTTGAAGCCGCTGAGCCGGTAAAGCCTGAACCGCTCCACCGCCGTCCCGCGGTGCCGGCGCTCCGCCTGACCCACCTCGCGGTGGTTTGCGAATGCGAGGATGGTGAGCGCCTCGCGGCCTTCGCCGGCCACGCCCAAGACCGTCCCCGCCGCGAGGTCGCTGGTTGCGGTTTCGGGCAGGACCCAGCCGCGATAGCGGTCGGGATCGAGGATGTGGATCGCGGCAAGGTCGCGCGGCAGGTAGAAAGCGAGCAGGGCGTTGGTGGCGTAGCTGTCGGTGACGATGGTGCGCAAGCCTTCGCGCCTCGCCACATCAGCCACCTCCGCGGCCATCTCGCGCTGCCCGTAGACGCGATGCGTCATGTCGAGCCGGCCCAGCGAGTGATTGAAGGGGATGACGACGTAAAGAAGCAGCGCTGCCGAAAAGGCCGCGCCGAGCCCGGCCGCCGCGATCGTGAAGCGTCGCGCAACGGGGGAGTTCCAGCGTGCGGCAAAAGCCAATGCCGCCGCGGCGAGACCGGGCGGCGCGATGATCAGGGTCCAGTTGCCCTCGACGTCGCCGCCGATCGAATAGAAGGTGAGATAAGCCAGGAAGGGCAGGCCGAGTGCCGCAAGCAGCACGGCTGGCTCGCTGCGGCGCGTGAATGCTTCCTTGGCCATCAGGATGAGGCCGATCGCGATCGCGATCCCGATCAGCGGCGTCGCCAGTCCGGCCTGGCCACCGAGGAAATCGGCGAAGGTCGAGAGCGAAGGCTGGAAAGGCGCGGCCGTGCGCCCCCCCTGCTTGAAGAAGGAGAGCCAGTCGTTGCCGGCATTCCAGATCAGCACCGGCGAGAACACGACGAGCGCCAGCGCGGCGCCCGCCCATGGCCAGGCCGTTGCGAGCTGACGCCGGCGCGCCGGCACGGCAAGCATCCAGACGACGATGCCGAGCCCGATCATCACAGCCGTGTATTTGGAGAGCAGCGCAGCGCCCCCCGCGGCACCTGCCGCGAGCCAGAGCCAGGGGGGGCCGCCGGCGGCAATCGCGGCGAGGAAGCGAAGCGTCAACGCCGCGAAGAAGAGGAGCGGCGTGTCGGGCGTCATGACGATGCCGATCACCTGCGCCGCGACGGTCAATTCGCAAAACACGCCGACGATGATCATGCCGCGCCGGCCGCCCCCTCGAGAGCTTTCACGGTTCCACTTTTCCTGGCTTCGCTCGAGGTCGCGCACCGTTCCCATCAGGAGCAGCGTGGTCGCAAACATCGCAAACGGCCCGAGCAGGCGCACGCCGAGCTCGGTGTCGCCGGCAATCGCGGTGCCTACACTCACGAACCAGGCCACCATCGGCGGGTGGTCATAATAGGAAAGGGCAGGGTGCTGCGCCCAGCTCCAGTAATAGGCTTCGTCGAAGGCGAGCTCGAGCTGCGCCGCAAGCGCCAGCCTGACGAGCAGCAGCAGGAAGGCCAGCAGGATGACCGGCCGCGGCAGCGCGTCTGTCATCTGTGCGTGCGCCAGGTGAGCACGCTCGATACGGCGTAGTTCCAGACCGCCCCGACCAGGGCGCCGAGCACACCGGAGACCCACCAGGTGTTGTCGCGCGCAAACAGCGCATCGGCGACGCCGACATTGACGACCAGCCCGACCGAGCAGACGACGTAAAAACTCACCAGGCCGCCGAGCAGCTTCAGACCTTTCAACCGGCGATCGCGGTAGGTCACCGCATTGTTGATGAGGAAGTTGGTGGTCATGGCGGTGAAGCCGGCCAGCCCCTGCGCCAGCGCAAAACCGGCGCCGAAGCCGAAATGGTAGAGCCAGAGCGCAGCGAGGTGCACGCCGACGCCGAACGCGCCCACGATCGAGAACAGGATGAAGCGCACCGGGATGACGCGGCCGACCGTCTTGTCGGCGAGCAGGATCAGGAAGTCGAGGCTGACGCCGGCGTCGAGCTTGCTTTCGCCGGCGTGGCGAGCGCGCATCTCCATGGGGATCTCGCGGATCGCCAGCGGGCGCTTCGACGAGGCGACGATGTCGGCAAGCAGCTTGAAGCCGTGCGCGGAGAGGCGCGGCACGAGGTCGTCGAACACCGCGCGCTTCATCATGAAATAGCCGCTCATCGGGTCGGTGAGGCTCAAGCCCAGCAGCCGCCGCGCCAGCTCGCCGCCGGCGCGCGACAGCACCGACCGGCTCTTGCTCGACAGCCCGGCGGCCGAACCGCCTTCCACATAGCGGCTGGCGACGACCAGGTCGGTCTCCTGGCGCAGCAGCTCCACCATGCGCGGCAGCAGCGCCTGGTCGTGCTGCAGGTCGGCGTCCATCAAGGCGACGAAGGGCGCCGACGAAGAGAGGAATCCTTCGATCCCGGCGGAGGCAAGCCCACGCCTCCCGACGCGCCTGATGCAGCGCACGCGCGGATCGCGGCGGGCGACCGCCTTGGCGGCTTCCGCGGTGCCGTCGCGGGAATCGTCGTCGACGAAGATCATTTCCCAGCCGATGTCGCCCATCGCGCCGGCAACAACGTCCACCAGCGCCTGGACGTTGTCGCGCTCATTCAGCGTGGGAACGACGATGCTGACGACGGGAGCGGGCGCCAGTGAATTTGTTGTTGTCAAAATCGGCTCTTTGCGGCGCGTTCGGGCAACGGCGCATATACGTGGCAGGCTTTGCAGGCGTCAACCGGGGCCAGCCGACGCAGGCTGCGGCGCCGGCGGCTCCCGTTTCTTCCGCACAAGATCATGCGGCAAAACAAGGAGTTGGAGCGGGACGGCCGATCCCGCTCCAAGCTTGGGAAAAAGTGCGCTGGGACACGTGGGGTCCCAGCGCCCAGCCCGTTGGCCTACAAGCGGCGACATGGCTCCGACGGGCTGTTGAACGCCGGCTTCCGGTCCGGATGCGGACTTACGAACCGGTTGCCGGCGTCATTCGAGATCGGTTCGCGCGAGGCGCGGCGATCCACCGGATGCGGCGACGCGGCTCGGCCTTTGCGGCTGTCTGCACGAGGCAGGCATGGTTTGCATGGTGATCTCCGTCAAAACAGCGCCGCGCCGAACAGAAAGGCCATGAAGAGCAGGCCGGTGATTGCAGCCGGAAAGGCCCATCTGTCGCTCACTCGGCCACCTCGGCGGTTCTTTCCTGTCCGCCTTGCGGCAGTGCCGCGGGCCGTCCGCCGCTCGCCTCCGGATCCGCCTCTGCGGAGGCATCGGCGCTTTCCGGCGTGGCTGCGTCATCCGCCGTGCTTTCCGACGCAGCCGCCTCCTCGCCGCAATCGGCGGCCGCCGCGCCGTCAGCCGATGCGCCGGGCCCGCCCGGCCCGTCGGCAGCGCCGGGGCCGCCTGCACCGCCGGGGCCGGCCGCCTCGGCGCCGCCGGAGCCGGGACCGGCCTGGGAGAAGGCCGGAGCGGCGAAGCCGAGCGCGAACGACGCGAGCAGCGCGGCAAAAAGCATGTTTTTGGTCTTCATTTTGTACTCCTTCGGTGGGAGGACGTTGCCCAGGCGTCCAGCACGTGAAGCACGATAGGCGCCGCAGGCTGACGGAGCCGTGAGGCCGATGTCAGCGATTTGTCAGCTTGGGCCCGCTAAAGCGGGTCGCTTGAGGGTGCGGCCTTAACATATTGATTTGCCGCGTGATCTATTCGCAGGGCGTGCAGCGCTGCCGGGTCATGCTCCAAGGATGTCGATGGAGAATTTGCGTGCCCTGCGACTCTGCCTGCTGGCGGCCGGCATTTGCCTGGCCCTGACGGTGCAGGCCGCGGCGCAGGCCGGCGGCCCAGGGGGGGCAGGGCCGGGGGGCGGATCGGGTCCTGGGGGCGGACCAGGCCCGGGTGGCGGCGCAGGACCAGGATCGGACGGCGGCCCAGGCCCCGGAGGCGGCCCAGCGGGGCCCGGCATTGGCCCGGCGCCGAACGCTGGCGGTTCCCCGGAGCGCGGAACCGACGCGCCGCCGCCCGTGCGCGATCAGGACGCCGCACTCGAGGCGGTGCGTTCGGCCGAGGCGCTGCCGCTCGACCAGATCATTGTCGGGGCGCGCCATCTCACCCAGGGCCGCATCGTCGACGTCGAATTGTCGCGCGTCGCCGGCGCGATAGAGTATCGCGTCAAGGTGCTGGAGCCGAACGGCGAGGTCCGCACCTTCTTTTTCGATGCTGTGAGCGGCAAGCTCGTGCGGGTGGAATAGATGCGCATTCTTGTCGCCGAGGATGAGGACCGCATCGCCGAAGTGTTGACCGGCGCGCTCGCCATGGCCGGCTTCGTGGTCGAGCGCGAGGCCGACGGCGAGATCGCCTGGTATCGCGGCGATACCGAAGCTTTCGACGTGATCATCCTCGATCTCGGCCTGCCTACGCTCGACGGGCTGACCGTGCTGAAGCGCTGGCGCCGCGCCGGGCGCAATGCGCCGATCCTGATCCTCACCGCGCGCGGCCATTGGGACGAGCGCGTCGACGGCATCGAGGCCGGCGCCGACGACTATGTCGTGAAGCCGTTCCGCATCGAGGAGGTCGTGGCGCGCGTGCGCGCCCTGATCCGTCGTTCGGCAGGCATGGCGACCTCGCGCATCGAAATCGGCGATCTGGTGCTCGATCTCAGAGCCATGCAGGTTTCCCGCGCGGGCGTGCCGGTCCCGCTGACGCCGCAGGAGTACAAGCTGGTCGCCTATCTCGCGCATCAGCGCGGCCGCGTCGTGTCGCAGCTCGAAATCACCGAGCATCTCTACACGCAGGATTTCGAGCGCGATTCCAACGCGATCGAGGTGCTGGTCGGACGGGTGCGCAAGCGCCTCGGCCCGGGCATCATCAGGACGCGCCGCGGCTTTGGCTATTCCATCGGCGGAGACGCTGCTTGAAGGCACGCTCGCTCCGGTTGCGGCTGCTCTTCGGCGCGGCGGCATGGGTGGCGCTCGCCCTGCTGGCGGCGGGCGCGCTCATCGGCTTCCTGTTCACCGAGAACGTGGAACGCGCAGCACGTGCGGAGCTGTCGGCGCGCCTGACCCGGCTGGTGGCGGCAATCGATCCGCAGTCGCAAGCCGTGCTGGCGGCTGTGCCGCTCTCGGACCCGCGCTACGAGACGCCGTTTTCCGGCGCCTACTGGCAGGTCGAGGATCTGCGCGGCCGCGTTTCGGTACGCTCGCGCTCGCTCTGGGACGAGGAGCTCGACGCCGCCGGTGTCCTTGCGCCCGGCGAGCATTACCGTCGGCTGAGCGGGCCCGGCGGGCAATCCCTGCTGGCACTTTCCATGCTGGCGCGTTTCAAGGAAGCCGATGGCGAGAAGGCCTATCGCATCACCGTCGCCGAGGACCGTGCCATCCTCGACGAGGCGACGGAACGTTTTGGCCGCTCGCTCGCCTGGGCCCTCGCAGCACTCGGGCTGGCGCTCATAGGCGCGGCCTGGCTGCAGGTCCGCGTCGGCCTCAGCCCGCTGTCGCGGCTGCGCGAGGGCATCGGCGTCCTGCGCCGCGGGACCGCGGAGGAAGTTCCGGGCAGTTACCCTTCCGAGGTGATGCCGCTGGTTGCCGAGATGAACGAGCTGCTCGCCTCGCAGGCGAAGTCGATGGATTTCGCCCGCGCCCGTGCCGCCGACCTCGCGCATGGGCTGAAGACGCCGTTATCCGTGCTCGCCGGGGTGGCCGACCGGCTGCGCGAGAATGGCGATGCCGAGACGGCGGCGACGCTCGACGAACTGACCGGGGAGATGGCCGACCGCATCGACTATCAGCTGCGCCTGTCGCGGTTGAGGATGCGCAGCCGTGCGCAGCATCTGTCCGCGCCGCTCGACCGTGCCGTCGAGCGCACCGTCGCGGTGCTGAAGAAAACACGTGACGGCGAGCGCGTCGACTGGCGGATCGAGGTCGCGGCGGGGCTCACCGTCGATGTCGATCCGCATGACCTGGTCGAGCTGGTCGGCGTGCTGCTCGAGAACGCCGCGCAATGGGCGTGCAAGACGGTGAGCGTCAGCGCGGCGCCAGGCAGCGGGCACGCCGAGCTTGTGATCGCCGATGACGGCCCCGGCATCGGCGATGCGCGGCCCGAGACGCTGGGCTTGCGCGGCCGGCGGCTCGACGAGGCAAAGCCCGGAAGCGGGCTCGGGCTTGCCATCGCCCGCGAGATCATTGCGTTGAACGACGGCACGCTCGAGCTCGCCGATGATAGGGGGCTGCGGGTGACGGTGCGGTTGCCGTTGACGGGCGGCGGCTACAGCATGTCTCCCAAAAGTGGTCCCGGTTTTGGGGCAAAGACATGCGCAAAATCAAAGAACTAAAGTATGTCGCGTGAATCCCAATTCACGCGACATACTTTAGAGTGTTCGCAGCCAAATGGAATCGTTGGCATCTTTCGTCGGCGGTGTTACTGAAGCGGCGACGCCAGGCTCTATCTCCCCCTTGGTGGGGGAGATAGCAGTTCAAGGGTTTGGCAAGGCCAGACCCTTGGAACCGCTTGAGAGGGGGGCCGGCGCGGACGGTCCCAGGAACGCGGTCTAGCGCGGCGAGCGCAGCAGCCCTGCGATCGCGATGCCGATCCACCCTGCGATCATCAGCACGCCGCCGGCAGGCGCCGCGCCTGAAAACAGGCGGCCGCCGAGATAGTCGCGCGCCAGCAAATCACCCGCGAACAGCAACAGTCCGAGGAAAAGCACGCTCGCGGCGGCGTTCAGCCAGCGGCCGGCGCCGAGCAGGCCGACCGCAAGCAGGGCCGGCGCATGCAAAAGCAGGAAATTCGCGGCGGTGCCGACATTGCCGCCGCCGGCATGGGCGGCGGCAGCGGAAAGGGCGACGCCGGCGGCGCCGCATAGGCCGGCAAACACGACAAGCGAGCGCGCAGTCTGCATTGCACGCTTGTCGGGCCGGCGGCGTGCGTCGTCAACTGCGACGCTTTCGGCCGCTGGCGGTCGAGCAGCCTAGCCGGCTGCGTAACCCGACGAGCGCGGACGCGCCGGCAACGCCTTTTTCTTCGGAGCAGGCAGCAGCCCTTCACGCTGTGCCTGCTTGCGGGCCGCCTTGCGCTGGCGGCGGACGGCTTCGGCCTTTTCGCGCACGCGCTTCTCGGACGGCTTCTCATACGAGCGCCGAGCCTTCATCTCGCGAAAGACGCCTTCGCGCTGAAGCTTCTTCTTGAGCACCCGCAGTGCCTGCTCGACATTGTTGTCTCTTACAAGAACCTGCATGCTGTCCTTTCACATGGGCATGATCGCCCGTTTGCGTCCATCGTCGTGACGCTGGTCGTCTTCAGGCGGATGGCCCGGAGCATAAAATACGCGGTGCCGATCAGGCCGGCCCGCACGTCACTGTCATCGCCAATTTGGAGAGGTTGCGGGTCGGATGCGTGACACCGCCTAGCCAAGATGGCCAAACAAACGATGCGGTGAAATAGGCGCGAATTGGATCACATGCAAGGCGGCTGCCAAATCGCCATGTCGTTCTGGGCGCTTTTCGCCGTCGGCTGGTTTCCCGCGGCCAGCCTGGCGCAACCCTCTATCGCTGCAGCAGCTCGGCCACTTCGGGCGCGAAATAGGTGAGGATGCCGTCGCAGCCGGCACGTTTGAACGCGAGCAGCGATTCGAGCATTGCCCGCTCGCCGTCGAGCCAGCCATTCGCGGCCGCCGCCTTGATCATCGAATATTCGCCCGACACCTGGTAGGCGAAGGTCGGCATCTCGAACTCATCCCTGGCGCGGCGGATGATGTCGAGATAGGGCAACCCCGGCTTCACCATGATCATGTCGGCGCCCTCGGCCAGATCCTGGGCTATCTCCCGCATCGCCTCATCCGTGTTGGCCGGGTCGATGTAATAGGTCTTCTTGTCGCCCCTGAGCAGGCCGGCCGTGCCGATCGCCTCGCGATAGGGGCCGTAGAAGGCCGAGGCGAACTTCGTCGCATAGGACATGATCGCGACATCCTGGAAACCGTTCGCGTCGAGCGCGTCGCGGATGGCGCCGATGCGCCCGTCCATCATGTCCGACGGCGCGATGATGTCGGCGCCGGCCGCCGCCTGCAGCACCGCCGCCGCGGCGACCTGCTCGACCGACTCGTCGTTGACGATGACGCCGTCGCGCAAAATGCCGTCATGGCCGTGGCTGGTGAAGGGATCGAGCGCGGCATCGGTGATGATGCCGATCCCGGGCGCGGCGGCTTTGATGGCGCGCGAGGCCTTGTTGATCAGATTGTCGGGGTCGAGGATGTGCGAACCCTCGACATCCTTCAGGCTGCCTTCGACGTTGGGGAAGGTGGCGATCGCCGGGATGCCGAGCTTCGCTGCCCGCTCGGCTTCCTTGACCGCGACGTCGACCGAAAGGCGAAAGGCGCCTGGCATCGCGGCGATCGGCTCGCGCTTGTTCTCACCCTCGATCAGGAAGATCGGCCAGATCAGATCGTCCACGGTCAGGCGGTTTTCCTGCACCAGCCTGCGTGACCACGGCGCCTTGCGCATGCGGCGCAGCCGGCGTGATTGGGTGATCTCGTCGACGCTGCGCGCGCCGGCCGGCTTTGTCCTGGTGAAGCGGTTCATGGGCGACGAAACTCCGAAGTCTGTGCGATTTTTAGCATGCCGTTCTGCGTCTGACCAAGGCGCCGATGCCGGCATTGACGCGACCGGATGGCGCGGCTCGCGCGCTTTCGCGATCGTACGATTGCGAAGCGCAGTCTGCTTTTTGTCTTTGCGCAAAGACGGCGGGGTCCCCCCGCCGGTATCCGGACGGAAAACCGGTTTCCACTTTTCCTGGATTTGCTCTAGCACTTTGCGCGGTGGGGCAGGGCCGGAGGATTCGTATTGCAGGATTTTGGCGGCGGCGACGAAATCCGCTTCGAGCGAGCCGGCAAGGCAGGCCTCGTGACGCTGACGCGCCCTAAAGCGCTCAACGCGCTCACCCACGGGATGGTGCACGCTTTGTCGAAGGCGCTCACGGCCTGGGCCGACGATCCGGACGTCGCGCTGGTCGTCCTGCAGGGCGAGGGCAGGGCCTTTTGCGCCGGCGGCGACATCATGCGGGTCTATGAAGCCGGCAAGGCGGGTAAGCCGTATTATGATTTCTTCGCCGACGAATACCGGATGAACGCGCAGATCGCGCGCTTCCGGAAACCCTACGTCTCGCTGATCAACGGCATCGTCATGGGCGGCGGCTTCGGTATCTCCTTCCACGGCTCGCATCGGGTGCTGAGCGAAAACGCGATCTTTGCCATGCCGGAAGTCGGCATCGGTTTCTTTCCCGATGTCGGCGGCTCCTACATCCTGCCGCGGCTGAAAGGCGAGTTCGGCCTCTATCTCGGTCTGACCGGCGAACGCATCCGCTATGGCGACGCGCTGTCGGTCGGGCTCGCCACCCATGCGGTGCCTGCGGAAAAGTTTGGTGCGCTGGTTGCCGAGCTGTGCGAGAGCGGCGAACCGGACGCGGTGCTGAAGAGGTATTGCATCACGCCGCCGCGCGAGACCGATGAAGCCGCCGCGCACGCCATCAACGACGCCTTCACGCCCGCCGACCTGAAAGGCGTGATCGCGGCGCTGCAGAACGCCCCGGCGAGCGACGACTTCCGCAAGAAGACGCTCGCCACCATGCTTACGCGCTCGCCGACCAGCCTCAACATCGCCTTCCGCCAGATCAGGGCCGGCGCGATGCTGTCGATGGACGAATGCATGGCGATGGAGTTCCGCATCCTGAACCGCATGCTCGAGGGCCACGACTTCTACGAAGGCATCCGCGCGGTGCTTGTCGACAAGGGGTCGAAGCCGGTCTGGCGGCCGGGGAGCCTGGCGGAGGTATCGGAGGCCGAGGTCGAGCGCTATTTTGCGCCGCTGCCCGCAGGAGAGTTGCAGCTTTGAGCAACCCGGACGAACCGTTCCGGATGCCCGTGCCCTCGCTCGCCGAGGCCGGCTTCGCCTGGTTCCTGCGCATCATCGCGGCCTATTGCCTGCTGTTCGGTGTGCTCTACTGGATCAGGCTGATCGGCCTGCATGACGGCACGCTCTGGCGCTTCGACCTGATGCCGACCCACTGGCAGGTGGCTTCGGTGGTGCTCGCCGTGTTTTTTCCATTCGCCGCGATCGGGCTCTGGATGCTTTCATCCTGGGGGCCGGTGATCTGGTTCATCTGCGCCGCCACCGAGACGACCATGTATGTCGGCTTTCCGCAGCTCTTCGGCGAGCGCTGGGTGATCATCGCCTCGCATCTTTTCGTGGCGCTGCTCTACGTCGCCTTCCGCGTTGTGATCGCCCTGCAGAAGCGGCAGGGCTAGCCGGAGGGCGCCCCGCCTGCCACTCGACGGGCTCGGAACGCGGCGAGACGACGCCCCTCGGTTTCACGCCTCGGACTATTTTTGCGCTTTCGCCCAGCGTTAACGAATTCATTAACCCAAACTTCATTGCTCGATTTTTCGGGCTTCCGTAATCGCCTGTTAAGCCTGACGTTTAAGTCGAATTTTATGGGTGTCCGCTAAGGTCACGACCAAGGTGAGAACAAAAAACAAATCACCGGGCGACAAACGAGAGGCAAGGCCATGATCAATTCGCGTCAGGCGGCGAAACCCGCCGCCGCGAGCGATGATCGCCGCGAGGCGATCCGCACGCTCTACCTGGAATCCCTGCAACTGGTCGAGCGGCTGCATCGCCGCCTGCTCGACGTGATCAAGGACGAATTCGACCGGCAGGGCCGTTCCGACATCAACGCCATCCAGGCGCTGCTGCTCTTCAACATCGGCACGGCCGAGCTGACCGCGGGTGAGCTGCGTTCGCGCGGCTACTATCTCGGCTCGAACGTGTCGTACAATCTGAAGAAGCTGGTCGACCTCGGCTTCATCAACCATCAGCGGTCGCGCATCGACCGCCGTTCGGTTCGCGTCAGCCTGACCCAGAAGGGCCAGGAGGTCGCGAAGGTGGTGGGCGGGCTCTATGAGCGCCATATCGGCTCGATCGAGCAGGTGGGCGGCATCAACCAGGAAGAGTTCCGCCAGATGAACCGCGCGCTGCAGCGCCTCGACCGGTTCTGGAATGACACCATCGCCTATCGCATGTAGACTGGCACTGACTACCCGGTATGTGAGGCACCGGCGCCACACTCGTGGCGCCGGTGCCTTCGTTTTGATCGGGCTCGACGGTAAAGCGCCGCCCCGGTCACGTTGCCGCCATATTCGGGTGGATACCGAATTATGCTGCCTGTCTTGAAGGGACGGGGAGGATCGCCGCCGGCGGCGCCATGGTGCCGGGCGGGAAGCCGGCGTCTCACGTTCAATTGAACGAAGTTGGTTGGGCCGCATGGTTGGCGAATTGTTAACAGGGCCGACATAAGGTCCCGGGACATCAAGACAGGGTAAGCGCAGGTGCCTCTCGAATGTTGAAGAAGACCAGCCGCCGTTCTTTCCTCACCGGCGTCGGCGCGGTGGCAATGGCCAGCGTTTCCGGCGTTGCTTTTGCGCAGCAGGACCCGATCGCGGAAATCATCAAGGCGCCGCGCCGCGGCAACTGGGACGACCAGTTCGATTCACGCGCCACCGGCGGCGGCAAGGTCGCCTCGCACCTGCCGATCTTCAGCCCGGAGACGGTGGGCTATATCGAGCAGGCGGTGGCGCAGTATCAGGGCATCGTCATGCAGGGCGGCTGGCCGATCGTGCCGGCATCGAAGAAGCTCCGGCTCGGCGTGATCGACAAGGATGTCGAGGTGCTGCGCAAGCGCCTGATGATCTCGGGCGACCTGTCGACCTCGGCCGGCATCAGCCCGGCCTTCGATTCCTACGTCGATGCGGCGGTGAAGCGCTTCCAGCTCCGCCATGGCCTGCCGCCGGACGGCGTCATGGGCAAGTTCACCTATGCCGCCATGAATGTCGGCGCCGACGTGCGCCTCGGCCAGCTCGAGACGAATCTCGTGCGCCTGCGCTCCATGTCGGGTTTCCTCGGCGACCGCTACGTCATGGTCAACATCCCGGCCGCGCAGATCGAGGCGGTGGAGGGCAACCGCGTCGTGTCGCGCCACACCGCGATCGTCGGCAAGATCGACCGCCAGACGCCGATCCTCAACTCCAAGATCAACGAGATCATCGTCAACCCGTACTGGAACGCGCCGGAATCGATCGTCCGCAAGGACATCATCCCGCTGATGCGCAAGAACCCGCAATATCTGGCGGAGAACTACATCCGCATTCTCGGGCCGGACGGCACCGAGATCGATCCGGCGACCATCGACTGGAACACCGAGGACGCGGCGAAATTCCGCTTCCGCCAGGATCCGGGCGCGATCAACGCCATGGCTTCGGTGAAGATCAACTTCCCGAATCCGCATGCGACCTACATGCACGACACGCCCTCGCAGAGCCTGTTCAACAAGCTCATGCGCTTCGATTCCTCGGGCTGCGTGCGCGTGCAGAACGTGCGTGACCTCGTCACCTGGCTGCTGCGCGACAACGCCGACTGGAACCGCCAGCGTTTCGAGGCGACGATCAAGAGCGGCGAGAACACGCCGGTGCAACTGGTCAACCCGGTGCCGGTCTATTTCACCTACATCTCGGCCTGGTCGACCAACAATGGCGTCGTGCACTTCCGCGACGACGTCTATGCCCGCGACGGCGTCGACGAGCTGCAGATCTCCTCGACCTCGCTCTGAAGCCTGCCCGCTTCCTGACCAGGACAAGCCGCCTCCGGGCGGCTTTGTCTTGGTGCTGGGCTTTCGGCGGCCGCGGCGTTTTCTCAGCCAAATCAAAATGATTCCCGTCGGGAACAAATTTCGCCCGAGCGCGTTCCGGCCTGTTAAGACGCCTGATCGGGTGGGGATTTATGAGCCCAGTGGAAGCTTTGGCGGCCGGTTTTGAACGAACAGGGTTCGAAGCCGTGATGGACGCCGACCAGGCGGTGCTGGACGCGCTTCCGACGGCGATCTGCATTTGTGCCGCCGACGGCACCCTGCAGCGTTTCAACAGGCGTGCCGTGGAGCTCTGGGGGCGCACGCCTGCGCTCGGCGGCGCCGACGAACGCTTCTGCGGAGCCTGGCGGCTTTATGATCTGGCGGGAAAAAGCGCCGGCTCCCCGACCGAAAAGGCGCTGCACACCGGCCAGCCGCAGCGCGACCAGGAGGTCGTGGTCGAGCGGCCCGACGGCACCCGGATCGCGGCGCGGGCCAGTGTCGCGTTGCTGAGGGACGAGCGCGGCGCCGTAAGCGGCGCCGTCACCAGCCTTGAGGAAATCAGCCATCGCCCGGCGTCCGGCGCGGCTGCGGCGAAGATCGATCTGCCGCATGCGCTGCGGATTCTCGAAGCGCTCCCCGCGGCTGTCTACGCTACCGACGCCGAAGGGGTGGTTACCTTCTACAACAGCGCCGCGGCCGAACTGGCCGGGCGCGAGCCCGAGATCGGCAAGGACAGATGGTGCGTGACCTGGCGTCTGCGCCGCCCGGACGGAACCGTGTTGCCGCACGAAGAGTGTCCGATGGCCGTGGCGCTGAAGGAGCAGCGGCCGGTTCGCGGCGTTGAAGCTTATGCCGAGCGGCCGGACGGCACGCTCATTCCGTTCCAGCCTTATCCGACGCCGATCTTCGGATCGTCCGGCGAATTGTTGGGCGCAGTCAACATGCTGGTCGACATCAGCGAGCACAAGCGGACCGAGGCGACGCTGCGGGCGCAGTCCGAGCGGCTCGCCACGCTGAGCGGGGTCGAGCGCGCCGCGCAGCAGCTCGCCGCGATCGTGGAATCGTCGGAGGACGCCGTCGTCAGCAAGGGGCTCGACACCATCATCCAGACCTGGAACGCGGGAGCCGAGCGGGTGTTCGGCTACACGGCCGACGAAGTGATCGGCAAGTCGATCACCATTCTCATTCCCGAGGGGCACGAGAACGAGGAACCCGAGATTCTCAGTCGCATCCGCCGCGGCGAGCGGGTCGAGCACTACGAGACGCAGCGGCGGCGCAAGGACGGCTCGATCATCGACATCTCGCTGACGATCTCGCCGGTGCGCGATGCCGAGGGCCGGGTGATCGGCGCCTCGAAGATCGCGCGCGACATCAGCGAGCGCAAGCGCTCCGAGGCCGCGCTCGCCCGCCGCATGCGCGAGCAGGCGGCCCTCTACCGTTTCACCGACAGGCTGCATCGCGCCGGCGGGCTTGCCGAGGTGTACCAGGCCGGGCTCGATGCGATCATCGATGCGCTTGGCTGCGAGCGCTCATCAATCCTGCTGTTCGACGAGGACGGCGTCATGCGGTTTGTCGCCTGGCGCGGGCTTTCGGCCGGCTATCGCGAAGCGGTCGAAGGGCATTCCCCATGGGCGCGGGGCGAGGTCAACCCGCAACCGGTCATGCTCGAGGACGTGGCAAAGGCCGACCTGGCGGACGCGTTGAAGGCGATCGTCAGGCAAGAGGGCATAGGGGCCCTCGGCTTCATCCCCATGGTCACCGGCGGCAGGCTGATCGGCAAGTTCATGGCCTATTACGCCGAACCGCACCGGTTCGACGATGCCGAAACCGATCTTGCGCTCACCATCGCCCGCCAGATCGGCTTCAGCGTGGACCGCATCCGCTCCGAGGAGGCGCGTCGCGTGGCCGAGGAGCAGTCGCGCGAGAACGAGAAACGCCTGCAGATGGCGCTGGATGCCGGGCGCATGGGCGCCTGGGAGTGGGACCTGGTCTCCGGCAAGGTAGTCTGGTCGCCGGGACTCGAGATACTGCACGGGCTTCGACCGGGGACCTTCGGCGGGACCTTCGAGGACTTCAAGAATGACATTCATCCCGACGACCTTGCGACGGTCGAGGCACGCGTCGAGCAGGCGCTGCGCGACGGGCAGGACTACCATCTCGTCTATCGCATCCGCCGCCCCGACGGCGCCGAACGCTGGCTGGAAGCCTATGGCCGGGTGACGACGCTGCCCGACGGCAGGCCGCTGCGCCTGGCTGGCGTGTGCATGGACGTCACTGAGCGCAAGGAAGGCGAGGCGCATCGCAACCTGCTGGTGGCCGAGCTCAGCCATCGCGTCAAGAACACGCTGGCAACGGTCATTTCGGTGGCGCGGCAATCCTTCACGACCAATCCGGACGCGCAGGCGGCGCAGCGCTCCTTCAATGCCCGCATCCGCGCGCTCGGCCAGACTCACACCCGCCTGGCCGAAGCCAACTGGTCGGGGGTGCTCCTGCAAACGCTGCTGCTCGACGAGCTTGCGCCCTATCGCGACGAGGCGGGCGCCAATGTCCGCGTTTCCGGCCCGCCGGCGATGCTCAACCCAAAATATGCGCTGACGCTCGGCATGGCGGTGCACGAGCTCGCGACCAATGCCGCCAAATACGGCGCCCTTTCGGTGAAGGGCGGCGTCGTCGACGTCGGCTGGAAGTTCGTCGGACCGGACCTCCATGTCTCCTGGTCGGAGAGCGGCGGTCCGCCGGTCACCGCTCCGGCGCGCAACGGCTTCGGCCGCGTCCTGATCGAGCGGGTGCTGGCTTCCGATCTCGGCGGCAAGGTGAGCATGGAGTTCCCGCCGGAAGGGCTGCGCTGCCTGATCGTCTTGCCGCCGCTGCGGGCGGCGGGCGAGGGAGCGATCTTTCCTTCAGGCATGCTGCAATAACGTGCTTGAGAACGATGTAGAGCTTGCCCGCGACCGGGATCTGGCAGTGAGCGACATGGGGAGACTGCGCGTCTTCGTAGTGGAGGATGAGGTGCTGCTGGCGCTGTCGCTCGAAGACGATTTGCGCGAGGCCGGCTTTTCCATGCTGGGCCCCTACACCACCCTCGCCAATGCCTTGCAGGCGTCCCGGCACGAAAGCTTCGATCTTGCCCTGCTCGACGTCAACCTGCACGGCGAGGCGGTGTTTCCGCTCGCCGACGAGCTGATTGCCCGCAACGTTCCGATCGTTCTCCTGACCGGCTACGGCGCGGCCGACCTGCCCGAACGCTACCGCGCCCTGCCGCGGCTGCAGAAGCCCTACGAGCCGACGATCCTGGTGCGGCAATTGCGCCGGACGGTCGGAATGGGCTGAGCGGAATGGAGTTTTTCCGGAGGCATTGGCTCGCAACCGGCCTTTCGCAGCGAGCACGCTGACGCGCCGCAAACGGGCGACAGGATTTCGCAGCCGCGAACGTGGCGGGCTCGGATCGACTGTGTTAATGGCCGGGCCGAATTCCTGACCGAGGATTGCCCCATGGCCACAGCCGCTGCTGAAAAAAACCAGAGCGACGTCTTCTTCTCGGCTACGCTCGCCGAGACCGATCCAGAGATTTTCTCCATGATCGGCAAGGAGCTCGGTCGCCAGCGCGACGAGATCGAGCTGATCGCGTCGGAAAACATCGTCTCGCGCGCCGTGCTCGAGGCGCAGGGCTCGATCCTCACCAACAAGTACGCCGAGGGCTATCCGGGCAAGCGCTACTATGGCGGCTGCCAATTCGTTGATATTGCTGAAGAATTGGCGATCGAGCGGGCCAAGAAGCTGTTCGATTGCAGGTTTGCCAACGTGCAGCCGAACTCGGGCAGCCAGATGAATCAGGCCGTGTTCCTCGGCCTGCTGCAGCCCGGCGACACCTTCATGGGGCTCGACCTCAATTCGGGCGGACATCTCACCCACGGCTCGCCGGTCAACATGAGCGGCAAGTGGTTCAAGGTCGTGTCGTACGGCGTGCGTCGCGACGACCATTTGCTCGACATGGACGAGGTGCGGCGCCTTGCCCACACGCACAATCCAAAACTCATCCTGGCGGGCGGCACTGCCTATTCGCGCATCTGGGATTGGGCAGCCTTCCGCGAGATCGCGGACGAAGTCGGCGCCTATCTGATGGTCGACATGGCGCATATCGCCGGGCTCGTCGCCGGCGGCGTGCATCCTTCGCCGCTGCCGCACGCGCATGTGGTGACGACCACCACGCACAAATCGCTGCGCGGCCCGCGCGGCGGCATGATCCTTTGCAACGACGAGGATATCGCCAAGAAGATGAACTCGGCGGTGTTCCCCGGCCTGCAAGGCGGCCCGCTGATGCACATCATCGCCGCCAAGGCGGTGGCGCTTGGCGAGGCGCTGAGGCCCGGCTTCAAGACCTATGCCCGCGACGTCGTGGCAAACGCCAAGGCGCTGGCCGAGAGCCTGAAGGAGACGGGCCTGGACATCGTGTCGGACGGCACCGACAACCATTTGATGCTGGTGGATCTGCGGCCAAAGAACGCCACCGGCAAGCGCGCCGAGGCTGCGCTCGGGCGCGCCCACATCACCTGCAACAAGAACGGCATCCCCTTCGACCCGGAAAAGCCTTTCGTCACGTCCGGCGTCAGGCTGGGCACGCCGGCCGGCACGACACGCGGTTTTGGCGTCGGCGAGTTCCGCGAGATCGGCAGGCTGATCGCCGAGGTGCTGGACGGGCTGAAGGCGGCGAACTCGGATGAGGGCAACGCGACGGTGGAGGCAGCCGTGAAGAAGAAGGTCCAGGCGCTCACCGAGCGCTTCCCGCTCTATTCCTACATGGGCTGAGTCCTTCCCGGGCCGGCCCTCGCAAACCGGCCCGCACATCGTTATCTCTTGTCGTGACGCTAAACATGCCTCCCGAAAGTGTGCGCGGTTTCGGGATAAAGACATGCGCAAAATCGAAAAACCTGGAGCGTGTCGCGTGAATCCTATTTCACGCGACATGCTCTAGTGCTTGCGCTCCAGCGCAAAGGCACTACTCAGTCTTGCGCCAAACACGAATCGTGAAAGCTCCATGCGCTGCCCCTATTGCCAGTCCGAAGACACGCAGGTGAAGGATTCCCGGCCGGCCGAGGATGGCGCCGCAATTCGCCGCCGCCGCGTCTGTCCCGATTGTGGCGGGCGCTTCACCACCTTCGAGCGGGTGCAGCTCCGCGACCTGGTGGTGGTGAAGAAATCCGGCCGCAAGGTGCCGTTCGACCGCGACAAGCTGGCCCGTTCGATCGAGATCGCCTGCCGCAAGCGCAACGTCGATCCCGGCCGCATCGAGCGTGCCGTCTCCGGCATCGTGCGCCAGCTCGAAAGCTCGGGCGAGTCCGAGGTGACCACCGGCGAGATCGGTCAGCTCGTCATGGATGCGCTGAAATCCATCGACGATGTCGCTTACGTGCGTTTCGCCTCGGTCTACCGCAATTTCCGCGAGGCCAAGGATTTTCACGACGTGCTCGGCGAATTGCGCGGCGAAGAGGACGCCGTCTAGCACATGGCTTCGCGGGACCAACGCGACCAGCGGTTCATGGCTGCCGCCATCCGCCTGTCCGGTCGGCATCTCGGGCTGACGGCAGACAATCCCTCGGTCGGCTCGCTGATCGTGGCAGCCGACGGCACCATCGTAGGGCGCGGCGTGACGGCGCTGGGCGGGCGGCCGCATGCCGAGCTGCAGGCGCTGCAGGAAGCCGGTGAGGCCGCTCGCGGCGCCACGGCCTATGCGACGCTCGAGCCGTGCTCGCATATCGGCAAGGCGCCGCCTTGCGCCGACGCGCTCGTTTCGGCCGGTGTGGCGCGTGTGGTGATTGCAACGCTCGACCCGGATATCAGGGTCGCCGGGCGCGGCGTCTCGATCCTGAAGAAGGCCGGCCTCGAGGTCGTGACCGGCTGCATGGAAGCCGAGGCAAGACGCGCCATGGCCGGCTTCCTGTCGCTGAAAGCCCGCGGCCGCCCGTTCCTCACCCTGAAACTCGCCGTCTCGGCTGACGGCATGCTCGGACGCAAGGGCGCCGGGCAGGTGGCCATCACCGGCGAGACGTCGCGGCGCATGACGCAGATGCTGCGGGTCGAGCACGAGGCGATCATGGCCGGCGCCGGCACCGTCGCCGAAGACGATCCGCTTCTGACCGTCCGGCTTGCCGGCCTCGAACAGCGCTCGCCGACGCGCGTCATCATCGACCCGTTCGCGCGCACGCCGGCCATGGCCCAGTTGCTGGAGGAGCGGGGAGCCTCCAAGGTCCTGATCCTCGCCAGCGAGAAGGCGCCGAGACGCGCGGTCGAAACGCTGCGCGACAGGGGCGCGATGGTGAACTTCCTTGCCTCCGACCATCGCGGCCGGTTCGAGCCGAAGGAGATTTTGCGCTCGCTCGGGGTGCTGGGCCTGAAGAGCGTGCTGCTCGAAGGCGGCGCCGACACGGCCACGCGTTTCCTCGACGCCGGCCTGGTCGATCGCATCGTCCTTTTCACCGGCAGGACCGTGGTCGGCGAGGGCGGCGTGGTTGCGCCGATCAACGCCGAGGCAGTTTCGACAGGCTTCGCGTTGACCGGCGAAAACAGCTACGGCGAGGACCGCATGCTCGAATTCGAAAGGGTTGCCTGATGTTCACCGGCATCGTCACCGATATCGGCACCGTCTCCGGCGTCACACCGCTGCCGGAAGGCGTAAAACTCAGGATCGACACGGCTTACGATCCGGCGACGATCGACATCGGGGCCTCGATCTCCTGCGCCGGCGTCTGCCTGACGGTTGTGGCCTTGCCGGAAGTCGGCTCCAACCGCCACTGGTTCGAGGTCGAAGCGTGGGAGGAGGCGCTGCGCCTGACAACGGCCGCCGGCTGGGAAGCGGGGACGCGCATCAATCTCGAGCGCGCGCTGAAGATCGGCGACGAGCTCGGCGGGCATATCGTTTCAGGCCATGCCGACGGCGCCGCGGAGATCGTCGCGCGCGAGGAGGAGGGAGAGGCGGTGCGCTTCACCCTCGAGTCCCCGCGCGAGCTGGCGAAATTCATCGCGCCAAAAGGGTCGGTCGCGCTCGACGGCACGTCGCTGACCGTGAACAGGGTCTCAGGCACACGCTTCGACGTGCTGCTTATCCGCCATTCGCTGGCCGTCACGACCTGGGGCGAACGCAAGGTCGGCGATCGCGTGAACCTCGAGGTGGATACCATGGCCCGCTACGCTGCACGCCTCGCCCAGGCGGCGCAGGAAGGGCTGTAGCGCCGACACCCTCCTTCCCCGTAGACTGATCGGGAGAAGGGGAGGGAGCCATGTATGTCAGGCGAGACGATGCCGATCTGCTGGTAACTGCGTTTGGGCCAGGTCCACGCACTCTGGTCGCTCATGGGGGATGGGTAGGCAGCGGTGAGCTCTGGCATCCGCCGTTCGAATATCTCAGCCGGACCTGGCGGACCGTCACCTATGACCATCGCGGCACCGGCTCGACGGTCACACGCGCGCCGGAGATCACCTTCGAAGCGCTGGTTGACGACCTCTTTGCCGTGCTCAATGCCCTGGATATCGAGCGTTGCGTGCTGGCTGGCGAGTCGGCTGGCGCAGCCGTGGTGCTGGAGGCGGCGTTGCGGCGGCCCGATCGCTTCGAAGGGCTCGTGATCGTCGCGGGCCGGCAGAACGGGGCGCTCTCGCCGCGCATCGAGGCAATGCTCGAAGGCTGCCGGATGGACTTCGCCGCCACGATGACGGCCTTCGTCAATGCCTGCGTGCCGGAGCCCGATTGCGCGGCCGAGCGGTTATGGGGCCAGCGCATCGTGATGCGTTCCAATGCCAAGGCGGCCATCGAGCTGATGACGTGCATGACGGACGTGAATCTGACGCCCCGGCTCGGCGAAATCAGCATGCCGGTTCTGATCCTGCATGGGGCTCGCGACGTCATCCGGCCCGTCGCGGAGGCGCGGGAGATGGCTGCGCGATTTGCGCGGGCGCATATCGTCGTGGCCGACGATGCCGGGCACGTCCCCACGATCACCAGGCCGCGCTGGGTGGCAAGCGAGATCGATGCGTTCTTCGCTCCGGCCGTGTGATCTGGACCAGTTTGCGAGCTGCGACGAAGCGCTTGCGGTGAGCCCCCGATAAGCCTATCTCACCGGCTCCGCCGGAGACGCTCGATGGCCACCGCCGCCCAGTCGAAGACCTTGCCCATGCCCGAGAAGGCGCATCTCCTCATTATCGAGGCGCGCTTCTACGATGCGCTGTCCGACGCGCTGCTCGAGGGCGCGACCGCGGCACTCGACGCTGCCGGCGCCACCTATGATGTCGTCACCGTTCCCGGCGCGCTGGAGATACCCGCCGCAATTTCCTTCGCGCTCGACGGGTCGGAGGAAGACGGCGCCGACTATGACGGCTTCGTTGCCCTCGGCACCATCATCCGCGGCGAAACCTACCATTTCGAGATCGTCGCCAATGAGTCCGCGCGCGGCCTGATGCAGCTTGCCGTCGACGAGTCGCTCGCCATCGGCAACGGCATCCTGACCACCGAGAACGAAGCGCAGGCCTGGGTGCGCGCCCGCAAATCCGAGGGCGACAAAGGCGGTTTTGCTGCCCGCGCCGCGCTTGCCATGATCGCGCTGCGCGACCGGCTGGGCGCCTGATCGTGTCGCACCCCGCCGAAAAAGCCGACCAGCCCCGCCAGGCCAACAAGCGTGGCGCGGCGCGGCTTGCCGCGGTGCAGGCGCTTTACCAGATGGATGTCGCCGGCAGCGGGCTGATCGAGATCACCGCCGAATACGAGACCTATCGGCTGGGCAAGGAGGTCGATGGCGCGCTTTATCGCGAGGCCGACCCGCAATGGTTCCGCGCCATCCTGGCCGGCGTAGTCGAGAACCAGAAGACGATCGACCCGGTGATCCGCCAGGCGCTTACCGAGGACTGGCCGCTGTCGCGGCTCGACTCCACGCTGCGCGCGATTCTGCGCGCGGGGGTCTACGAGCTGACGGAGCGCAAGGAAGTGCCGGTCGCGGTGATCGTTTCCGAATATGTCGACATCGCCAAGGCGTTCTACACCGAAGACGAGCCGAAACTCGTCAACGCCGTGCTCGATCGCGTCGCCAGGCGCGTGCGCGGCGAGGGGCGTGGCAAGGACGCGCCGTGAACACCGCCGAGGCGCGCCGCACCGCCATCATCCTTGCAGCGTCGATGGCGGTCGTCGGATCGGCAGCACCGATCGCAATCTCGGTGGGCGGGCTCGCCGGCTATTTTTTGCTCGGCGCCGACAAGTCGCTGGCGACGGCGCCGGTCACGGGCTTCAACGTCGGCGTAGCACTTGGGGCTTTGCCTGCCGCGGCGGTGATCCGCGCGCTCGGCCAGCGTGTCGGCTTCATGACCGGCACGACGGTCACCGCCGCCGGCGGCGCCATCGCCACGATCTCGCTGATGAACGGCCTGTTCTGGCCATTTGCGCTCGGGCTGCTCGTGCTCGGCGTCGGCGGCGCTTTCGTGCAGCAGTTCCGCTTCGCCGCCGCCGACAACGCGCCGCCCGATTTCAAGGCGCGCGCCATCTCCTTCGTGCTTGCCGGCGGCATCATCACGGCGATCATCGGTCCGCAGATCGTCATCTACACGCGCGAGCTGATTGCCGGCGTGCCGTTCGCCGGCTCGTTCGCCTCGATCCTCATCATCGCGGCCGTGGGTGCCGCGCTGCTGTCGCGTCTCGGCCGCGGTGAGAAGCATGTGGAGCAAAGCGCGGCCGCCGAGCCGGCCCGGCCGCTCCTGGAGATCGTCACGCAGCCGCGTTTCGCGGTTGCGCTGCTCTGCGCCGTCGGCTCCTACGCGCTGATGAGTTTCGTCATGACCGGCGCGCCGCTCGCGATGGTCGGCTGCGGCCACTCGCCCGACGACGCCATGCTCGGCATCTCCTGGCACATCATGGCGATGTTCGGCCCGAGCTTCTTCACCGGCCGGCTGATCCAGCGTTTCGGCGTCGAGCGCATCGTGGCGTTCGGCCTGCTGCTTCTGGTCGCCTGCGCGGTGATCGCTTTGCTCGGCCTCGAGCTCTGGCATTTCTGGACGTCGCTGATCCTGCTCGGGCTTGGTTGGAATTTCGCCTTCATCGGCGCCACCTCGATCGTTGCCGAAACCTATCGGCCGTCGGAAAAGGGCAAGGTCCAGGGCTTCCACGATTTCGTTCTGTTCTCGAGCGTCGCCTTCGGCTCGCTGATGGCCGGCACGGTCTACAACCACTGGGGCTGGGACATGCTCAACTGGATCGTCTTCCCGGTGACGGCAGTCTGCCTGCTGGCGTTGGGATTGTACGCCATGCGGCGGGCGCGCGGCGCTGCCGCCTGAGCGATGGCATCGGAGATCCGACGCGAGCAGTTGGCGACCTAAATCGATTAGCCCGAAAACCGGGCAAAATCCCAACAATATCTTGACGTTCTGAAACCCGTTTCGCATAAGCCGCACTCGAAAGACCGGCTTTTTGCTTAGCGGCGCGCCGGTCCTGTTCGAACCGGTCCGGGGAGGGGTCTCGCGGGCCAGCAATCAGGGAAAAATCGGCAATGACCATGCTTTACGTCGTCATCGCCTGCGGCGTGCTTTCCATCCTTTATGCCATCTGGGCGACGCAGTCGGTGCTCTCGGCTGACCAGGGCAACGCGCGCATGCAGGAAATCTCAGCTGCCATCCGCGAGGGCGCCAAGGCCTATCTCGCGCGGCAGTACCGGACCATCGCCATCGTCGGCGTGGTCGTCTTCATTCTGGCCTGGGTGCTGCTGTCGGGAACGGCCGCAATCGGCTTCCTCATCGGCGCGGTGCTTTCGGGCGTTGCCGGCTTCATCGGCATGCACGTCTCGGTGCGCGCCAATGTGCGCACCGCGCAGGCCGCCTCCAACAGCTTGTCGGCCGGCCTCGACATCGCCTTCAAGTCGGGCGCCATCACCGGCATGCTGGTCGCTGGCCTCGCGCTGCTCGGTGTCGCCGTCTATTACTGGATCCTCGTCGGCCCGATGGGCCTCGCGCCCTCCGACCGCACCGTCATCGATGCGCTGGTGGCGCTCGGCTTCGGCGCCTCGCTGATCTCGATCTTCGCTCGTCTCGGCGGCGGCATCTTCACCAAGGGTGCGGATGTCGGCGGCGACCTGGTCGGAAAGGTTGAAGCGGGTATTCCGGAGGATGATCCGCGCAACCCGGCGACGATCGCCGACAATGTCGGCGACAATGTCGGCGACTGCGCCGGCATGGCAGCCGACCTGTTCGAGACCTATGCGGTGACCGTGGTCGCCACCATGGTGCTCGGGGCGATCTTCTTCATCGGCACCCCGATCCTCGCCGAAGTGATGGTCTATCCGCTCGCCATCTGCGGCACCTGCATCATCACCTCGATCATCGGCACCTTCTTCGTGCGCCTCGGCTCGAACGGCTCGATCATGGGCGCCCTCTACAAGGGCCTGATCGTCACCGGCATCCTCTCGATCGTCGGTCTTGGCGCCGCCACCTCGATGACCATCGGCTGGGATGCGATCACCTTGGCCGACGGCTCGATGCTCACCGGCACCAACCTGTTCATCTGCGGCCTGATCGGCCTGGCGGTGACGGCGCTGATCGTCGTCATCACCGAGTATTACACAGGCACGGGCAAGCGCCCGGTCGTGTCGATCGCGCAGGCGTCGGTCACCGGTCACGGCACCAACGTCATCCAGGGCCTGGCCGTCTCGCTCGAAGCGACGGCGCTGCCGGCGATCGTCATCGTTGCGGGCATCCTGGCCACCTTCCAGCTGGCCGGCCTGTTCGGCACCGCGATCGCCGTCACCACCATGCTCGGCCTCGCCGGCATGATCGTTGCGCTCGACGCCTTCGGCCCGGTCACCGACAATGCCGGCGGCATTGCCGAGATGTCGGGCCTGCCGAAGGAAGTGCGTCATTCGACCGACGCGCTCGACGCGGTCGGCAACACCACCAAGGCCGTGACCAAGGGTTATGCCATCGGCTCGGCCGGCCTCGGCGCGCTCGTGCTGTTCGCGGCTTACAGCTACGACCTGCAATATTTCGCCAAGAACGCCGCCAACTATCCGTACTTCTCGGATCTGGGCGCCGTCTCCTTCGATCTCTCGAACCCGTATGTGGTGGCCGGCCTGATCTTCGGCGGTCTCATCCCATATCTGTTCGGCGGCATCGCCATGACGGCGGTCGGTCGTGCGGCGGGTGCGATCGTGGAAGAGGTGCGCAAGCAGTTCCGCGAGAAGCCGGGCATCATGCAGGGAACGGAGAAGCCGAACTACGCCAGGGCGGTGGACCTGCTCACCAAGGCCGCGATCCGGGAGATGATCATCCCGTCGCTCCTGCCGGTGCTCGCGCCGCTCGTGGTCTATTTCGGCGTGCTGCTGATCTCGGGCTCCAAGGCTTCCGCCTTTGCAGCACTCGGCGCCTCGCTGCTCGGCGTGATCGTCAACGGCCTGTTCGTTGCAATCTCGATGACCTCTGGCGGCGGCGCCTGGGACAATGCGAAAAAGTCCTTCGAGGACGGCTTTGTCGACAAGGACGGCGTCAAGCACCTGAAGGGCTCCGACGCTCACAAGGCCTCGGTCACCGGTGATACGGTCGGCGATCCTTACAAGGACACCGCCGGCCCGGCCGTGAACCCGGCGATCAAGATCACCAACATCGTGGCGCTGCTCCTGCTTGCCGTGCTCGCGCACGCCGGCTGAGGACTTCGCCGATCTTTCTGAAAACCCGCGGGCAAGCCCCGCGGGTTTTTCATTTTTCCGCCATGCGCTCCTGTCAGCAACTGTCGGGTGTGACAGGGTGCCTATGTCTTGTTAGCCGGCAACCTGATAATATGCCCGTCCAGGTTGCGGCAGATTTGGCGTCGCGCGTGAGTTGCATCGAGGCGCGCCTCAGGCGGGGCGGGGTGAAACCGAAGGGCGGTGTTGAGCGTATATCCGGAAGCCGCGCCTGTCGTGCTGGAAACAGGACGACCTTGGGCGGCGCAAGCAGGTTACGTGCATGGGCTAAACGCCGGCAATCGACCCGCTTCGGGGAGATAAGGATTTGCTAGGATGACCGTTCACAACAGAAAGACCGGCCGCGCTTCGCCTGCCAGGAAGCCGGTCGATGTCGAGCTCGCACCGCGTGACGGCAGGGAAATTGCCGAGATGCCGGACCCCAGCGAGCCGGCGACCGCAACGCTGCGTTTTGATTTCGACAGCGCCGACCCCGAGGTGCTGCGTGCGCTGCAGGAGGCCTGCGAGCGCAACGGCATCGAGATGCAGACCGCACCATCCCGCCTGCCGTCCACGGGCGCCTATCGCGACGTCACGCTGCCAAGCGATTTCAAGGGCAAGCCCAACTGAGGGCAGGTCGGACCTCCGGCGCGATCGGCCTGCGGTTCTTGCCGTTTCGCCGGCGCTGTCGGCTTTCCGGTCATCAGCGCCGGCGGCGCGTTTTTTTCCGCTGCCTGATATGCGGTGGTTGTCCATACAAATGTCTTGTGCCATCGTGCGCGCCGGCAAATTTCCGCACAGCACGAGGGGCATGACGCATGGTGCGAATTCTGGCCGTCAACTCAAGCCCGGGACTTTCCTTCTCGATCACCCGGCAGCTCGTTCATTCATTTCTTGAGGCCTACACCATGGCGCGGCCCGACAGTGTCGTGGTCGAGCGCGACGTCGGCCGCGAGCCACCGCCGCACCTGACGGAGGGGGTCATCGGCGCCTATTTCACCCCGCCCGACTACTGGTCGGAGGATCAGAAGGTCGCGATCGCGCTTTCGAACCGGCTCGTCGATGAGTTCCTTGCGGCGGATCTCGTCGTGATCGGTGCGCCGATGCACAATTTCGGCATGAGCTCGGGGCTCAAGGCCTATATCGACCACATCGTGCGGGCCGGCCGCACCTTCGCCTTCTCGCCGGAAGGGCCGGTAGGCCTGGCGAAGGAGAAGAAGATTGTCGTCATCACGTCGCGCGGCAGCGACTATTCGCAAGGCTCGCCGCTGGCCGCGCTCGACCATCAGGAAAATCACCTGCGCAGCATCTTCGGCTTCATTGGCGCCACCGACATCACGTTCATGCACTGTCAGGGCACGGCAGTCAGCGAAGAGGCGCGTAAGGTGGCGATCGCCAACGCCAAGTCGCATATCAGCTCGAATGCGCACCTGATCTGAGGCAGTACGGCCCATCTTTCGACTGCCGACTGCCTGTTCCCGACTGCCTCTTTTAGCCGCCGCCGCCGAACAGGCCGCGGGCCGCCTGGGCGCCGCCGCTGCTCATGCCGGACAGGAGCTGGCCGATGAAGGTCTGGTCCTTGCCGCCGGTCTGCGTGGTGCGCGAGATGAAGTCGAAGACCTTGCCGTCCTGCAGGCCGTATTGAGCGATGTTGGTCACGCGCCCGTCCTCGCCGAAATAGACCGCGAGCACGCGCTGGTCGACGAGCTTGGGGTTCATGAAGGCGACCGGGCGCACCCGAAGCTGCGAGATGTAATAGAACACCTCGGCGTCGAAGGTGGCCGTGGTCGACGGCGTGCCGAGCGCCAGCAGCACCTGCTCGCGGCTGGAGCCCACCGGCACCAGCTCGAGCGCCCGCGGGTCGGCAACGTAACCTTGCGTCAGCGTCTGGCGCGGATTGAGCGTGCTGGTCGGGCTGCACGCCGACACCGCCGCTGCGGCAGCAACGGAAGCGAGCGCGACCGCGCCGAGCCGTGCGTGCCTGACCTTGAAATTGCGTCCCACCAGCTACAATTCCCCTTACAGCGGGCTTGAGGCAGCCCCGGTTTCCAACCGTCCGGAAACCCGTTAGACCAGCTCCCAGGCTACCGCAACACCAACGCACGTCCCCAGGAGGCGCGAAGAAAAATGTTCAAGCGCCTGTTCGGCCGCGAAAATTCCGACACCTTGGTCGAAGGTATTTACGGTCAAATCGTGGCGGCGGCGCGGCAGCCGGCATTATACGCCGACTGGAACGTGCCCGATACCCCGCTCGGCCGCTACGAGATGGTCGCGTTGCACCTGTTCCTTTTCCTGCACCGCGTGCGCGGCCAGAAAGGCCCGGTGGCGGCGCTGGCGCAGGACCTTACCGACCGGCTTTTCGCCGAGCTCGATCATTCGATCCGCGAGCTTGGGGTCGGCGATCTCGGCGTTCCCAAGCGAATGAAGAAGCTGGCGCGGATGTTTTACGGCCGCGCTGCCGCATACGGTGAAGCGCTCGACCAGCGCGACCTGAAAGCCTTGACGGTGGCGCTGGCGCGCAACGTGCGGCCGGATGTGGGCGAGTGGCCGGAGGCGCCGGCGCTCGCCGCTTATGTCGAGGCAGCCCATGCCAGGCTCGCGCAGCAGGACCTGGTCGGCTTCCTTGGCGGCGCGATCGATTTCCCCGCCGCGGGCGACATGGTGATGGCGAGGAGCAGCGCCGCGTGAAGAGCCCGGTTTCCTTCATCGCGCACGTCACGCGGCTGCCGCGCGGCGGCCTGCCGGTGGTCGTCGATGCCGATGCCGGGCAGCGCGACGCACTCGCCCGCGAGCACGGCCTTGTCTCGGTTGAAAGTTATCGCGCCGAGCTTCTGGTCACTGCCTGGAAACGCCACGGGGTGTCCGTCAAGGGCAAGGTCGAGGCGGACATCACGCAGAGCTGCGTGGTCACCCTCGATCCGGTCGGGCAGCATGTTTCGGAGGAGGTTTCAGGCCTCTTTTTCCCGGAAGATTCGCGCATCGGCCGCGAGGGTTTCGAGGGCGGCGGCGAGATCATCCTCGATCCTGAAGGCCCCGACGCGCCGGAGACCTTTGCAGGCGATACGATCGACGTCGGAGCGCTGGCCGAGGAGTTTTTCGCGCTCGCCATCGATCCCTATCCGCGCAAGCCCGGGGTTGCGCTCGATACGCCGGGCGACGACGACGCCTCGGAATCGCCTTTTGCCAAGCTTGCCCGCTTGCAGCGCAAGTCTTGAGGACTATTTTCCCAGCGCATGCCGCCCGAACCGGAGGTCCGCGCAGCGAAAGGGTGCAGCGGTTCCGCGATGAAGACATGCGCCTCAGGACGAAAACGATGTTGTGCGGCAGGCCAAAACCGCTATTTTCGCCGCCGTTTGATCCGGCCGTCTCGCGGCCAATGTGAGCTCGCTTGATTCGCATTTCCATTGACGCCATGGGCGGCGATCACGGCCCAAAGGTCATCGTGCCGGGGCTTGTGCGCGTCGCCGAGCGCCGCAGCGACGTGCATTTCCTGCTGTTCGGCCGCGAGAGCGAGGTGCGGCCGTTCGTGGAGCAGCAGCCGCGACTGGAATCCATCAGCCAGATTATCCACTGCGACGTCGCGGTGCGCATGGACGACAAGCCGAGCCAGGCGCTGCGCCACGGCCGCTGGAAATCCTCCATGTGGAAAGCGATCGAGGCGGTGAAGAACGGCCAGGCCGATTTCTGCGTTTCCGCCGGCAACACCGGCGCGCTGATGGCGATGGCGCGTTTCTGCCTGCGCACCATGCCCAACATCAACCGGCCGGCGATCGCGGCGCTGTGGCCAACGACGCGCGGTGAAAGCGTGGTGCTCGATGTCGGCGCCACCATCGGCGCGGATGCGCGCCAGCTGATCGAATTCGCCATCCTCGGCGCGGCGATGGCGCGCGCGCTGCATGAGACCAACCGGCCGACCGTGGGCCTGCTGAACGTCGGCGTGGAGGAGATCAAGGGGCAGGAGCAGGTGAAGGAGGCCGGCCGGATCCTGCGCGAGGCCGACCTCGCCTCGATGAACTATCACGGCTTCGTCGAAGGCGACGACATCGGCAAGGGCACGACCGACGTGGTGGTGACCGAGGGTTTTGCCGGCAACATCGCGTTGAAGACGGCGGAGGGCACGGCGCGTCAGCTCGCCGGCTATCTGCGCGATGCGATGAGCCGCACGCTGATGGCGAAGATCGGCTACGTATTTGCCCGCGGCGCCTTCGATCATCTGCGTGAGCGAATGGACGTGCGGCGCGCCAATGGCGGCGTCTTCCTCGGCCTGAACGGCATCGTGGTGAAAAGTCACGGCGGTACCGACGATGAAGGTTTTGCCGCTGCGATCGAGCTCGGCTACGACATGGTGCGCAACCGGCTGATCGAGCGTATCAAGTCCGATCTCGATCTCTTCGAGGCGCGCCAGACCATCCTTTCGGCAAGCGAGACAGCTGCGGTGGAAGAGCAGGAAGAAAAAGCATCATGATCCGCTCGGTGGTTCGTGGCATCGGATCGGCCCTGCCGGCCCGCATCATGGCCAATGCCGATTTCGAAGGCATGGTCGAGACGTCGGACGAGTGGATCGTCCAGCGCACCGGCATCCGCCAGCGCCACATCGCCAACGAGCAGGAGACGACGGCATCGCTGGGCGAGGCAGCGGCGCGCGCCGCGCTCGCCGATGCCGGGCTCACGCCCGCCGACATCGACGTGATCGTGCTTGCCACCTCGACGCCGAACAACACCTTCCCGGCGACCGCCGTCGAGATCCAGGAAAGGCTCGGCATGCGTCACGGCTTCGCCTTCGACATGCAGGCCGTGTGCAGCGGTTTCGTCTACGCCATGACGACGGCCGACCTGTTCCTGCGCGGCGGCCAGGCGAAGCGTGTGCTGGTGATCGGGGCGGAGACGTTCTCACGCATCCTCGACTGGACCGACCGCACCACCTGCGTGCTGTTCGGCGACGGCGCCGGCGCGCTGGTGGTGGAAGCCCAGGAAGGGCAGGGCACGCTCGCCGACCGCGGCGTGCTCGCCTCCGCGCTTCGCTCCGACGGCTCGCACCGCGACAAGCTTTATGTCGATGGCGGCCCTTCGACGACGCGCACCGTCGGCTTCCTGCGCATGGAAGGCCGCGAGGTGTTCAAGCATGCGGTCGGCATGATCACCGACGTGGTCGAGGCCACTTTCGACGCGGCCAGGATCGGGGCCGGCGATATCGACTGGTTCGTGCCGCACCAGGCCAACAAGCGCATCATCGACGCTTCCGCGAAGAAGCTTGGCATCGCGCCGGAAAAGGTGGTCGTCACGGTCGACCGCCACGGCAATACCTCGGCCGCCTCCGTGCCGCTCGCTTTGTCGGTCGCGGTGGCCGACGGGCGCATCAAGCGCGGCGACCTGGTGTTGCTCGAAGCCATGGGCGGCGGCTTCACCTGGGGGGCCGTGCTGGTCCGCTGGTAGGCAATCGCGCGGCCGGTCCGTTAGACTTCTTGACCTTGCCGGATCAATTTCTTAACGTTTCAACGTTTTGTAAGAAGTCAGTTTTTTTCGATTATGGACGGGTCGGATGGGGGGAAAGACACTTACGCGCGCCGACCTCGCCGAAGCCGTCTACCGCAAGGTCGGGCTTTCCCGGACGGAATCCGCGCAACTGGTCGAGTCGGTCCTCGAGGAAATCTGCGACGCGATCGTGCGCGGCGAGACGGTGAAGCTCTCTTCCTTTGCCACCTTCCAGGTGCGTGACAAGAACGAGCGCATCGGCCGCAACCCGAAGACGGGCGAAGAGGTTCCGATCCTGCCGCGGCGGGTGATGACCTTCAAGGCGTCGAACGTGCTCAAGAACCGCATCCTGCGGGCGCACCGGGTCGACAGGCGCGACGGCAAATAGGCTTCGCTGGCGTAGGCTTCAGCCCGGCATCTTCGTCGCGCAGCTTCCGTAACGTCACAAAAGTCTCCCGTCGGCTCCCAACTCTCTTGAAACTCGTCTCCTAAATCGCTGGAATGGTGATGCGATTCGGGGGTTGCGGCGGGTACCGTAGTGAGGGGTGCTGGTGATGGACAAAAGTCCTGACGCCTTCCGGACGATCAGCGAGGTGGCGGAGGACTTGAATCTCCCCCAGCACGTGCTGCGCTTCTGGGAGACGCGATTTACGCAGATCAAGCCGATGAAGCGTGGCGGCGGACGTCGTTATTATCGCCCGCAGGACGTGGACCTGATCAAGGGCATCCGCACGATGCTCTACGACCAGGGCTACACGATCAAGGGCGTGCAGAAGCTGCTGCGCGAAAACGGCAACCACTTCGTGATCGCGGTCGGGACCGGCGACCTGGCGGCAATCGAGGCGATCGCGCAGCGTCGCCAGCAGGAGGAGCCGCAGCCGTTGACGCCTGCCGCGCAGCCGCGCCCGCATGCCGATGACGAACTGCTGGTCGGCCACGCTCGCGCCAAGCCGAGCCGCCGCTTCTTCGGCCTGGGCAAGGCTGAGGAGGAGGGCCCGGTGCAGCCCGGCGACGGAAGGCTCTCGCGCGACAACCGCGCATTGCTGCAGGAGGCGCTGTTCGACCTCCTCGAATGCAAGCGGCTGCTCGACCAGGTACGTTAGAGAGCACCGAGGTCCGTGTAGCGCCTTTGTCCTTCGAGGAACCATCACGCCGGTCGTCGTGTTCTTGCACGGCAACCGGAGTGATGAGCTTGGATACACGTGTCGCCAATCCACCGCGCAGGACGCCCGGGCGGGCCGTTGATCGTCCCACCCTGGAAGAGCAATTGCAGGAAGGTCTCGAAGACAGCTTTCCGGCCAGCGATCCTGTGTCGGTGACCACCACGGCCATTCCCGGAAGCCCCAAACCCAGGAAAGGAGCCGTTCGATGAGAACGATTGCGCTGTCGGTTGCCCTGGCCTGCGTGCTCGCACTCGGTGCATGCAGCGACTCCGGCAGGGATGAGCAGACCACCGGAAGCACCGAGACCGACGTCAACCCGCCTGTCGACCGGGACCCGACGCCGCAAACCGGCACCGGCGGCGAGCAGCAGGGCAGCACGCCCGAAGGTGCCGCCACCCAGCCGGCCAACTGAAGCGGCTTCTGCCGTCGTTGCGGCGAAGATCAGTGTGCGAAGATCGCATTGCGTAGCGGCAGCCTGCCGTCGAACGCGATCGGGATGCCTTTGTCCGTCCGTGGATCGACGGCATGAATGTGGAGATGCGGTTCGGTGGTGTTTCCGGAGTTGCCGACCCTGCCCAAGGCGTCCCCGACGGCGAGCCTGTCTCCCTCGGCGACGGTTACGCTGCCTCGCTGGAAATGTGCGAGCTCGACATTGAAGCCGCCGCAATCGATGACGACGTGATTGCCGGCTGCGTTTTCGGGATCGGCAGCGGGCGGCACGAGATCGGGCAGGCCGTCGCGGACGGACAGTACCGTTCCCGCGCAAGGGCTGACGATCTCCGCACCATAGACGGCATAGCTCTCGAGATCCTCCGGCAGGACGCCGTCGGCGCGGAAGCCGTGCGCGCCGATGGCGCCGATATCGGCGGCATATTGCTGCGCCGGATGGCCGGCATGGTGGTTGAGGATCACGATGCCGCCGCCCTGGCCGACGACGAAGCTGCCGTCCTCGAGCGGAAAGGCGAGCTGCCGGACGTTGGCCGGCGGCAGCATGCCCGAGACGACATAACCGAGCGCCGCGGCGAGCAGGGCGAGCGAGACGGCAGTCATCCAGCGTGGCCTCAACGTGCCGGGCACATGCCAGGGCCGCCGGAAATGTCGCGCAAGTGACCAGAGCAGCGCGATGCCGAACACGCCGATGACGCCGAGGCGTGTGTAGAAGCCGGCGACATCCCAGCGGGCGAGAAGAAGCATGAGCGCGACGACGAGGGCGGCATTCACGACGACAAGCAGCCATGTCGCGAGCGAGGGCTCGTCGAGGCCCAACACGCGCCATGAATAGATCAATGGCAGGCCGATGGAGACAAGGAGGGCAACGAGGATGACAGCAAGCAAATCCAACTCCTTCCGAAGCGCCTGCGCAGCGCCGGAAGCCCCTCCGGACCGGAAAACAGGATAGGCGGGTGAAGGTTCCCGGCCGTGTCCGCCTGGCTACACCGGCTGGGCTGCCTGCACGCTGGCGGCAACTCAGGCTTGCGCCCTGCCAAAGCCTCAATATGGTACGCGGGTTGTTGGTCTGCCCGGCCGGCATACGTATGGAGTGAGTTGCCCGGATTCAGCCTGATGCTTCGTGTGCTTGCAATCGTACCCGCCGCGTTTTCGGTGCTCGCTTCAGGAAGCCTCCACGCCGAGGAACCTGCGCAAGCGCAGATGACCACCCAGTCGACGGCCGAATTTGCGATGGTCGATGGGCTGGCGATCGACGACCTTCTCAACATCCGCATGAAAGCCTCGCCGGTGGAAAAGGTGGTGGGACGCCTGCCGAACGGTGCGACTGTCCGCAAATACGAATGCGAGATCGTCAACGGCTATGAGTGGTGCCGGGTCGATGCAATTGAAAGAGAAGGCCTGAGCGGCTGGGCGCCGGCGCGGTATCTTCAGACGACAGAATTCGCGAGCACCGGCACCGTCGCTTCTGTTGAACCGGAGCCGGTGGAGAAGGCAGCGTCCGGCGTCGCGGAGCCCGGCAATCCGGCCGCAGAGCCGGAGGTTGCCGAGAACGCAGCCGCGGAGGAACAGCAGGCCGCCATTGCCGACACGCCCGACCCGGCGCTTGGGCCGGCGACCGGGGTGAAGGCGATCGCCGACTCGCCCCCCGAGGCCGGGACGCCATCCGACGCCGCGTTGCCTTTGCCGTCCGGGCTCGATGCGCGATTTGCCGGCGCGCCCGCCGCTTCGACAAAGGAATTGCCGGCAGAACCCGAACAAGCTGTCGCCCTGGCTTTTGCGCCGGCTGCGGTGCCCGGGGCTGAGGAGCCGGCGCCGACCACGGCGGACCCGAAGGCGGACAAGCCGTCACCGGACGTGGCCGTCATTTTGCCGCCCGGGCTGGAAGAGCGGTTCGGCGCGCCGCAGCCAGACCTGCCGCCGAGCGATGCCGCCAGGACGGCGCTCGTCCCGATCGAGCCTCTGTCTCCGCCCGCGGCCGACGAGGCTGTCGACGTCGCGGCGGCGGAGCCGGCCGCGGACGACATGGCGGTGATCGTTCCGACGCCTCGCCCCGATCCCGATGCGAAGGTGGATGACGTGGCCGCTGCAGCGGCAGTTGCCGAGCCGGAGCGGCATTCGTCGGCGGCAGCGCCCGCTGTCGCGCCTGCGGCGGAAGAAACGGTCGGCGAAGTACCGTGCGCCCGCTACGTCGGACAGCCGATGGCCCGATGCCAGGCGCGCGTGGCGCGCATTGGCGATCGCGATGCGGATGTCACCGTCGTCTGGCCCGATGGCGGCAGCCGGGTCATCCGCTTCCGCGACGGCGCGCCCGAGGGGTCGAACTCGCGCGGCGAGTTCCGCTTCACGCGCGAAGGCTCGCTGAGCATGATCCGCATCGGTGTTTCGGAACGCTTCGAGATCGTCGACGAGCTGTCGTTCGGCGGTTGACCGGCAACTTGACCGCTGCCGACGCGACAGGGTGCAATCGTCGCGGGATTTGTTGATCCGTTCAGCCCCCGTCGATAGGAATTGTCTCCAACTCATATTCGAGCGATGCCCGCCAACGCGCTATTCATCGTTCAGAACGATTTCGTCACGCGGGCAACAGCGCCGGTCGCGATTTATGCCCGGCAGAGAGGTCACGACCTGCTCGATGTCAGCGGCAACGCGCGTTCGGTCGAGGGCGTGCGGTGGGACAAATATGATTTCGTGTTCCCCTATGGGTCGGTGCGGCTTCTTTCAACGCTGAGGACCCAGCCGGAGATCGTACCCTACCTGTTCTGGAACGAGAGTTCGGTCACGGCCGAGCGTTGGCGCGATCGTTTCGGCGAGGACTATCTGGGCGCGGCCGGGCGCGTGGTTGCCGCTTCGGAACTGTCCGCCCTCATGGCCGGGCAAGGACCCGTGGCCGTTCGCCCCAATGTCGGGCTGAAGCAATTCAAGGGTGGCATCTACGAGCGCTGGGATATGGACGTTCCCGCGGACCTTCCGTGTTATGCCGCTCCGCCGTCGGAAATAGCGGCCGAATATCGCGTGTGGTTTGTTGCAGGATCTGCCGTGGCTGCCAGTCAGTACCTTCCTCGCGTTTCGACGGAAGGATCGGATGCGGCGATCGCGTGCGCGGCAAGCTTTGCGGTTCGCCACGGCTTGCCGCTGCAGGCAATTGTTATGGACGTGGCGGAAACTCCTGGCGGCTGGAAGATCGTGGAGCTGAACTCGATCCATACGGCCGGGTGGTACGCAGCGTCGCCGGAAATTGTGCTCGATGCGCTGCTCTCGCACGCATTGTGCACGTGAGGTCAAGGCTGAGCCAGCCGGCGGCATTAGCGTGCAGGCAGGCCGTGCAGGGCCCCGATGCATGAATCATCGTCTGGGACGGCGAGCTCAACCGTTGTCCCGCACAGCGGATGCCGGCAACGGCCGCGGATCGGCGGCGTCGACCACCATGTCAGTGTGCCGCAATGGTGCGAAGCCCGTCACACCGACGCGGAGGCTTCCATGACGAGCCATGACCGGAACGCATCGAGCGGCGGGTAGTCCGCGCGGGTCTCGGGCCATGCCAGCCAGTAGGACCCCGATCCGGCGACGGCGGGTTTGAGGACCGACCGCAGCCGCCCTTCGTCGATCTCGATGCGCGCCAGATAGTCGGGCAGGAGCGCGATGCCGAGCCCCGAGATCGCGGCCTGGATCATCGGCGCGAACTGGTCGAACAGCATGCCCTGGGCTGCGACCGGCGGTGCGGCCTGGCCCGCGAGCCATGCGGCCCACGCCGTCGGACGGGTCTCGAGTTGAAACAACTCCAGCCCGGCCAGATCGCCGGCCGATTGGATGCTGTGCTCGGACAGGAATTTTGCCGACGCGCAGGCGGTGAGGCGTTCGTCGAGGATCTTCAGGTGATCGGTGCCGCTCCAGTTCGCTTCGCCGAAATGGACCGCGGCGTCGAAACCTTCCGCCTCGATGTCGAAGCGCCGCAGCCGCGTCGCGAGATTGATGGTGACGCCGGGATTGGCGGCGAGGAAGCGGCCGAGCCGCGGGGCGAGCCAGCGTGTGCCGAAGGCCGGCAGGATGGCGAGCGACAGCACGCCGCCGCGCGGGTTTGCCACCAGCTCCATGCTGCTGCGCTGGATGAGATCGAGCGCTCTGGCGATGTCGCGGCCATATTCATGCGCGGCTTCGGTCGGGACGAGGCGCTTGCGGCGCCGCACGAACAGGGTCCGGCCGAGCTGCATTTCGAGGTTCTGCACAAGGCGGCTCACCGCCCCTTGCGACAGGTCGAGCTCACGCGCAGCGCCCGCCGTCGAGCCGGCGCGCAAGACCGCCTCGAAGGCGGTGAGCAGGCTGATGGAGGGGAGGAACCGGCGCTGGCGCAGCATATATGCATATTATGCATGAAATCAGGCCTTGTCGTGGTTTTTCATGCCTTGGTTCATGCGATAAGGGCATGCATCCTCAGCGCCCTCGCAAAAAGACAACGCCCCATGGATGCCAAAGTGAATTCGATGAAGACGGATTCGTTCAACTGGTCCGATCCGTTCCTGCTGGAAGACCAGCTTGCGGAAGAGGAGCGCATGATCCGCGATGCGGCGGCCGCCTTTGCCGCCGAAAAGCTCGCGCCGCGGGTGGAAGAAGCCTATCTGGAGGAGAAGACC
>Ga0164290_1000679_pt1 | contig 93129 bp, 77 predicted proteins | sample Micstemetagenome_FD_108782 | JGI IMG/M metagenome (GOLD analysis project Ga0164290, IMG submission 108782) | Contaminated culture microbial community from soil near Moab, Utah, USA - Microcoleus steenstrupii SON62 (Illumina Assembly) | ecosystem: Environmental > Terrestrial > Soil > Soil crust...
GGCCTCGGCGCCGGAGCGGCCGCAGAGCGATTCTATCGACGGCACTCAGAACGCTGCTCAACCGGATCCTTGATGCGACTGCTCGGGGCGATGGCTAGCGATGCTGCTCGTCTACCACGCGGTGAAGCATTCACGCGACCCATCGGCCGCTTGCTAGCCTGGTTCGAAGCCAATCCGGGCGAAGGGCACACGCAGCGCGTCGCAGCCGCTGCGGCAGCGCTCGAGCAAATGGCCGGCGAAACCTTCTCACTCGATGCGGTTCGCCAGAAGCAAGCCTCGCCTGCAAATGGAACGCAGCGTCGGGCCGCGTAACGTCGCGAGATGCCAGTAACGGTTGGCCTTTCGCGAAGCGACCTGGCGAGGACACGATCGACCACGGGTGGTATGCGCCGCTGGCAATCACGCGCTACACTGAGTCGATGCTTACGTTGATGCACATCTCTGACCTTCACTTTGGGCCCTTCTATGTGCCCCAAGTTGGGGAAGCAGCGCTAAAAGCCGCGGAGGCACTGCAGCCGGACGTCATCGTCGCGAGTGGCGATTTCACGCAGCGGGCAACGATCCCCGAGTATCAAGCCGCGCGGGAATACCTGGATCGCCTCCCCCGTGTACCGATCGTCGTCTGCCCTGGCAACCACGATGTGCCACTCTATCGAGTGTGGGAAAGAATTTTCACACCGCACGAGCACTATCAAAAGTACATCTCGCCCGAACTGAATTACGTGACCAAGGTGGAGCACGCGACGATCGTCTCGCTCGATTCCACCTCACCGCTACGAGCAATTACCAACGGCCGCATTCGCGGTTCCGCGATTCAGTTTGCCCGCCATCAGTTTCGTCAGGCGCCGGAAGATCACATCCGCATCCTTGTCGCCCATCACCACTTTTCACCGGCGCCTGACTACGAAAAAAGCAGCGTCATGCCGAATTCGCGGCGGGCACTCGATGCTTTCGAGCAGCTCAAGGTAGAAATGATTCTTGGCGGACACCTGCACCGGGCCTATATCGGCAACTCGCTTGATGTCTATCCCGGCAAGGATCGGCAGCACGGCATCGTCATTGTGCAAAGTGGCACGACCACTTCGCGACGCGGTCGAGCGCGCGAGAAAGAGAAGAACTCGTTCAACTGGATCCGCGTCACCGAAGAAGCGATCCGCATCACGCATTACATGTACTTCAGCGAAGTCGAGGGCTTCGCTCCGGTCAGTCGGCATATTTTCCCGCGAGCAAGCCGGCGGTACTTTGCCGACCCGCCAGGCGGTCCCGCGAAGGCAGAACCGTGGTGATGCCGCGCGCAACGCTACGCCTGGCCGGCGGTTCGTCGGGCGGCTTCGAATGCGTCGGTCCACTCGCGATACTTGGCAGCGATTTGCTCTGCTGCCGTCGCTGCATCGATCTTGCCGGCGCGCCAGTCGATGATTGCCTGTAAAAAGCTTGACCGCCCTACTGCGAAGCCGATGAAGCCCGGCACGGCCGCGGCCGTACGCAGCCATTGGAGAACTTTTGCCTCGTTTTCGCCGCGGCCGAGGATGATGCAGCCGACGCGATCACGACTCAGGCCTCCAGGCCCCGGTCGCCGTGCGGCAGCAACAATCCGCTCGCAATCCGTAGAGCGGTCGAGCCCTTCGATCTTCCAAACGTCCGGTTCCACCCCCGCGTCCTGAATCTGCTCGATCGCAGTGACCATCAGCTTCGGCCGCAGATTCAGGTCGTATTCCGCCTGCTGTTCGCCCACCTGGGCCAACTGCTGCTTCTCGGGCGGAACAAGCAGTTCGAACATCAGCCGGCGACCGCTCGTGCGGCAAAAGTCGGAAACGCGTCTCAGCCGCGCAAGCTGACGAGCGTTGAGAGTTGCGTCTCCCTCCGGATTGAACCGCACCAGCACTTTCACAAACGTGGGAGAGAAGGCGTCGATATGTGCTGCGAAATCGTCGCCATACTCGAAGTCGAACTCATGCTGGCCGCTCTTCTCAACGGGCAGCGCCACAATCACGCCACTCGTGACCGCTTCGCGTAGCACTTCTGCCCCAAACTCCTCATCGACCAGAATGCCCGCCCGGTCGCGGCGGAGACCGCCTTCAACGGCGTGGCGAAAGCCTTCGTAGATCAGCCGTTTGCTCGCGGAGATCGTCGCTATCTGATCGGGCTGCAGCGGCTCATGGAAGCCGAAAACTTCCGAGCCGTACGAATGCCGGTGATCGAACGGAAGGATGTAGAGCGGCTGATCATATCCCAGTTCCATCGTCAACTCCGTCAGGAAGCGATCGGGGCAGGTCTCAACGTGGATTTGCAGCGCCTACGGTTGTAACCGAGTCGCATTCAGTCGCCCACATGGCGGGCGTCGTTCCACAGCCGAAGAACCGGCTCGTTGAGGTTGTGCTCATAGCCAATCGCGGACAGTGTCGCCGTGCTCAGCAACAAATTCTTTCCCACGGAAGCATCGCGACCGATCCACCGCGCGGCTAGTACACGCAAGAAATGGCCGCTGGAGAAAAGCAGCGTATCGCCCGAGCAGGCCTTCAGCCGAGCAACCACCCGGTCCGCCCGACTCTGAATTTCGGCGACGCTCTCGCCGCCCGGACAACCGTCGCGGAAGAGTCGCCAATCCGGCCGCTGCGCGCGGATCTGCGGCGTGGTCAGCCCCTCGTAGTCGCCGTAGTTCCATTCACGTAGATCTTCGTCAACGACGGCTCGATCGGCGAAACCAGCCAGCTCACAAGTCGTACGGGCTCGCAAGAGGGGGCTGGTGAACACACGGTCGACTACAGTGTCCGCCAACCGCTCGCCGAGCCGCCTGGCATTGCGCTCACCGTGCGGAGTGAGCGGCAAGTCGGTGGTTCCCGTGTGCTGACCGGACAGACTCCACGCGGTCTCGCCGTGGCGAGCTAGATAGATGATCGGCAACGGCACTAGCTACGCTCCTTCGCCCAAAGGATCGGCAATCTCGGCCGATCCCTTTCCACATCATGTGGCATTGCGGCGTGGCAAGCTAGTCCCGGCGGCGGCCCGGGTGAGCGATCAGATGCTCAGCCACCGAATCAAACTTCAGTGGATAGAGGAGTTCGCGGAGGGCTGCGATCATATTGGCACAATCGGCGGACGAGTTGTTCTGATCGAGCCATTGGGCGAGCTCATCGATTTGGCGCTTGCCGTCGGGCCAACGGACCTGCATCACGTGGTGGCAGTCTTCGAGCAGCTGATAGATGCGAGCCCGAGTCACGCCCAGCTTGCGAGCCTGGTTGCGGACGCTCTGATGATCGCTGCCAATGCCCAGCCGAGCCCGCGCGATGGCCGAAACGGTCGGCCCGGCGTCGATATCCAGTTGAGCGAGCAGCGGACGCACCATCCGGTCTTCGAGTTCCGTCACCGCGGGCGCGAATTTTCGCGTCCGCAGTTCATGAATCCAATCCTCGAGTTGGCCAACAAAGCGGGGCGTCAGGCGAATGGACAGCCCGAGCGCGGGATCGACGTGCGTGAGCATCTGATGCACTCGGTGGAACACTTCGAGCACCACGCGGACCCGCTTCTCGCCATGAGTCTTCAGCTGACGCATGTCGGCCAGCGTCATGTCGAGATAGAAGTTGAGCGGCGTGTTCCAGATGACCGTCGGCACCGATTGCAGCGAAGGAGCCAGCCGACCGAGTAGTTCGTGGCCGATGCCATGGGCACGAACAGTCTGGCACCACTTGGCCCAGGTCAGTTCCGAGACCATGCCCGGATCGAATGGACCGTCGTGGTGACCGTTGCTCGCGGCGATCACGGCCGGTGCCTCAGCCACTTCCGGCACTGCGACCACGGCTGGTTCGTCCTTGGCGGCGCGATGCAACAGCTTGACCAGCGAGTGCATCTTCTTGCGACCGATGCCCGCGGTGCTAGCTAATTCGGCGTAGGTGTGCTGCAGCAGTTCGTGCAACGTGTAGGACAGGAAGGCCAGTGGCAGGCGGCGATCGTTCGGCAGCGCCCAATAGGCCAACGGTTTGTGCAGCCGATCCTGGCGTGGACTGGCGAGGAGCGTCTTGCGAATCGCTTCGAAGCTGTTCATCAGCTTCACATCGTCAGCGGAAGGGGACTTAGCCATGGCTGAGTGGAACTCCTCAATCTGACCGAATCGGAGGTCCGGTTTATCAGCGCGCAGGGGCACAGATGCGCACTTGCGTTGCACTGAAGATACCGCCTACGCGTCGGCACAACTTACTTGCTTTGCCCTGAGACGCTGGCCCTGGAGGAGAGGAACTGTCTTGGGTAATTCGTGGTGGGGAGCCGGTATTGGCCCAATTCCCAGATTTTTTCTCGACCGCATGAACCTCGTGTAAGCGATGCGAGAATTTGATCTGGATTTGGAGCCAACCTGCCTTTCATTGAGGTAAGGAGCAACGGCCAATCGTCCGCAGCCGAGCTCGCAATCTCACTCTGAGCGCAACATCAGAACCCGTCAAGGCAGCTGCCAAGGAAGATTCGGTGAAATTCTCTCGATCTATTCCATCCGCGAGAAAATCTTGGCCGATTCCACGCCCGGCAGTTATTAAACGTCGCTCGCCCCCAAATGTATCCGTTTTCTTTTCAATTTTCCCGAAAATCATTGTCCGGACCGTCTGGTCCAGTTTTGTATCCCGCAAATGTGTGTGTCCGACGCCTATGAGACGGTTACGGGGATCTTTCGGTTTTGCTGAATCTAGCCGACTCGACGACAATTCTTGCCGTGCGTTACTAACGCGTTACGCATCGCTGCTATCGCGAGCAGGCACCCGATGGCCCTGCAGCGCCGGCCGAATGACCCAGATAGTAAACCGATAGAGAAGAGTTTCGGTCCACCATCGTCGTGGAGAGGACCGTCGACGACGCACGAGCGATGACTTGGAGACGAGCGGACGACCGCCGGTACAGCGGCCTGAAGCGGCTCCATTTGTTAAGAAAGGGCAATGCTCAGCCGTTGCGAGGATCTCTCAGGCCACCCCGCGCTGACCTTCCTCGCTCGCGTTCTCCGCGCGATCGAGGGCGTCTTTGCGAATGTGGCCGTCGTCGGTCACATCGTCGAAGCGAACGGCGACTCGCTTGGACACGCCAGATTCCTGCATCGTCACGCCGTAAAGTGTGGTGGCGGCGGTCATCGTCTTCTTGCTGTGCGTGACAATCACAAACTTCGTCCAACCGAGAAAGTCCTTCAGCACATCGACGAATCGGCCGATGTTCGCCTCGTCGAACGGAGCGTCGACTTCGTCGAGAATGCAGAACGGGCTGGGGCGGAACTGAAAGATAGCGAGCAGCAGGGCGACCGCAGTCAACGCTTTCTCGCCACCGCTGAGGAGCGAGTTGCTGAATGACGGTTTGCCTGGCGGGGTGGCGATGATGTCGACGCCGCACTCCAGTACGTCGACCCCTTCTTCGAGCACAATGTCGGCTTTGCCGCCGCCGAACGCTTTACGATATAGCGCCTGAAAGTTCACACGAATTGCTTCCAGCGTTTCGATGAACAGCCGGCGGCTATCTGCGTTGATCTTGTGGATGATCCGCTCCAGCGCCTGCTTCGCTTCGGCCAGGTCGCGATGCTGACCGGAGAGGCTTTCGAAGCGTGTTTCCAGATCGTCGAGTTCTTCTAGCGCGTCGAGATTTACCGCGCCGATCTGATTGATCTTTCGCCGCAGCGATTCGATCTCCTCTTCCACAGCCGCTCGCTCTTGCTCTTCTTCGGCAGCGGCGGCGCTCAGAGTAGCGACCTCGATGCCATAGTCGGCCAGCATCCGCTCGGCGAGCGTCGTCCGTTCATGACGAACCTGCCCGGCTGCGAGTTCGGCCTGATGCTGCTGCTCTTCGAGTCGGCGGAGACTCTTGCGCAGCGACTGCAGTTTACTCGACAGTTCGGTTCGACCGGCTGAGGCCGATTCACGAGTTCGGTTCTGCTCGGCGATTTGCTGCTGCAGCGACTGGCGATCGAGATAGAGCAGGGCCATTTCGCCGGTGGCGCCGAGGATCGTCAATTCCGAAGCAATCCGTCGCTGCTGGCTTTGCTCGATTTGCTTCCGAGTTTGGGCGATGCCTTGCTCCCGGTCTCGGCTATCTTCTTCGAACTGAGCAACGCGGGCTCGCAGGGCTTCAAGTCGCTGCTCGCCTTTGGCAAGGTCGACCCGTGCAGCCGTCGCTTCGCGAGCGGCTTGCTGACGCAGGCCATCGAGCTCGGAAATCTTCTGTTCTTCACCGCGGATGGCTTGTTGAAGCGAGGCGACTTCGGCTTCGCTTTCGGTCAATTGCTGACGACAGCGTTCGGCGGATGCGGCGAGCGACGTGCAACGCTGCTCGATCTCGGCCAGCGACCGGCCAATGGCCGCTTGCTGCGCCTCGTTCTGCTGCACGCGCTGCTCGGCGGTGTGAGACTGCAGCCGCAACTCAGCAGCCGCAGCAGACAGCTTGCGGAGGACATCGGTGCCTTCGCCAGCCTGTGCCTCCAGCCGCTCGATCTCGGTCCGCAGATGCAATGTCTCGCGCTGGGCGGCGGAAATCTGATGGTCAAGCACGGCCAGCTCTTGCTTCGCCGCCCGCAGTTCACTTCGGCGGGAAACCAGGTTAGTCGCTGCCTGACGGGGTCCGACGGCGAGGGTGCCACGCGCTTCGAGCAACTCGCCCTCGAGCGTTACCAATCGCGCGTTTGCCGGAAGTGTTTTTTGAACGCGGAAGGCGGCGGTCAATGAACGCACCACCCAAGTCGCGGCCAACAAATTCTGTGCGAGCGCGCGATGCTGCGATTCGACCTGAACAAGTTGATCGGCTCGGCCGATCAACTCCGAGTCGTCGCTCTGCACGCTCGGTGCTGTGCCAGTTTCCGTTGTCGACTGGGGTTCTTCTGTCGCAAGAAACGTGACTCGGCCGCCGAGCGAACCCGCCGCTTTCACGATGGCTGGCAGATCGGCGAGCGGAGCATCGACTACAACGAACTGCGCCGCATCACCGAGCGCGACGTCGATTGCCGGCCCGTAGTCGACCGACGATTGAATCAGATCCGCAACCATGCCGCGAATCTGCGCGAGCGGACCGGATTCGGCTGCCTTCGCTCGTGCGAGGACGTCTTTGACTCCCGCACCGAGTCCTTCGTGATTCCGCTCCAGCTCCTCAATGACCGCGACGCGTTCCGCAATACCCCGGCGCCGACCGATCAGTTGGGCGAGGTCGTCCTGCCGCGACGTGTACAGGTTGCGCAGCTCGGCGAGCTTGCGTTGCAACTGATCGAGTTGCTCCTGTCGGCCGCCAATCTCGCTCGCGAGCTTCTCTTCCGCCTGCTTGCTCGCTTCAAGCTGTGCTGCAAGCGATTGGGCGGCTGATTCTAATTCGCTTTGCTGCGACTGCTGAGCGGACCGTTGCTGCTCTTGAGCAGCGAGTTGGGAGAGATGGGCCTCCAACTGACTCGCGAGCACCGCAGCCGACTGCATGCGGGCGACGTATTGCTGCCGGCGTTGATCGCCTTGCTCGCGCAACTGGTGCTGCTGCGCGACAATCTCGGCGAGTCGGCTTTCCGCGGTCGCTGCCTTTTGTTCCAAACCGCGATGCACGACTTCGGCCGAATCAAGCTCGGCCTGCGTCTCACGCATCCGTTGTTTCAGATCGCCCGCACGGTCGCTGAGGGCAAGCAAGTCGCGCCGCAAGCGAGACGCCTCTTGCTCGAGCTCCGCGGAGCGAACACGTTCATGTTCGTTGGCAGCCGAGCGCTGGGCGATTTCCTGCGTGACGCGCGAAAGGCGAGACTCATGCGAGCGGATGTTCTCCGCACACACCGTCATTTCCGTATCGAGTTCGAGCAAGCGTGCTTCGAGAGCTTCCGCCTGTGCCAATGCCTCAGCGGCGTGTTGCTTGTGCGTCTCGGCCTCGGCTTCGAGTGCGGCGAGTTGGTCGCTCAAGCGTCGCCAATCGACTTGGGCCACTTGAGTACTTAGCTGTTGCAGCCGCTGGCTATATTCGCGGTAGCGGCGGGCCTTGGTGGCCTGGTTGCGGACGCTCTTCAGCCGGCTTTCGACTTCTTCAACGATGTCATTCAGCCGCAGTAGGTTTTGATCGACTCGCTCGAGCCGTCGCTGGGCTTCCACCTTTTTGGCCTTGAAGCGGCTGATGCCGGCTGCTTCTTCGAAGATGGCCCGGCGATCCTTGGGCGAAGCTTGCAGCAGGCGATCGACCTTGCCTTGCTCGATCATCGAGTAGGCATCGGCTCCCACGCCCGTGCCGCGGAACATGTCCTTGATGTCCTTCATCCGCGCCGGTTGGCGATTGATGAGGTACTCACCTTCGCCACTGCGATAGACGCGGCGTGTGATGTGGATTTCCGGAGCGTCGATCGGAAAGCGGCCGTCGCTGTTGTCGATGACTAGCGTGGCCTCGGCCGTGTTCATCGGCTTGCGGCCGGCGACATCGGAGCCCTTGAAAATGACATCCGACATGTCCTTGCCGCGGAGGCTCTTGGCGCTTTGCTCGCCGAGAACCCACTTGATGCCGTCGACAATATTCGACTTGCCCGAGCCATTCGGTCCGACGACCACGGTGATACCGGCCGGAAAGTCGAAACGGGTCTTGTCGGCGAAGCTCTTGAAGCCGTGAAGTTCAAGGGCTTTGAGCATGGGGCAGGGAAATGGGATAAGAGAAAGGGGAACAGCGGAACTCAGGAAACGAGACGCAAGGACGGCATCCGCCCTTGTCTCTTTTCCCTTGTCCCTTCTCCCTCGTTACTGCGTGTCCGAAACGTTGGCTTTGGCCGGTGTGGCCCAAGGGTTGAGCTTATCAATTATCCGCTTCTTCTCCGGCTGCTGGTAGGCCGGATCGACGTAAGTTTCGGTGATTTCGGCCTTTCGTTTCTCCGTCTCGGAGGCATCCTGGAGATGATCGGTAAACAGTTCCGGCGCCGGCGTGCGTGCGACTCGTTCGCTTGCTAGCTGATCAGGCTCGGTGGCTTCGTCCTCGTCGGTCGGCGGAGCGTCGACGTTCGACGGAATCTCCGGATCGGTGGATCGCTGATACTTGCGACCCGGAGTCGGCAGCGCTTCGACGGCGATGCGGGCTTCGAGGCAGCCGGACTTTTTGGCTTCGTTGAGCAACTGAATGACATCGGAGTAGCTCGCGCCGAACCGCACGACCGCGCGGATCACCTTGTCGACCTCGGTGGAGCAGGTCTCGTGCTTGTCGTCTTCGCCGGGAGCGAAGCGGCTGATCTTGATTTCGCCTGTCTCAAGCCCCTTGAGCATGATTCGCTTGCCGGCATTGAGGAATTGCGTGTTCTTCAGCCGCATGTCGGTGCCGAACAGCACCACCTCGGGCCGCTTGCTTCGCGTCAGGTGGATGAGCGGCTCGCCGGAGGTCGCGAGCACGTGATAGGCAAACTTCGTGTCGAGCACTTCGCCGCGAGTCACCGGATCTTTTGGATTGCGAGTACGCAAAGCGCGGAACGCGCCGTAGCGTGTCTCAATACTCTTGACGTGCATCAGCTCGTTCAGCGCGTCGTAGGACGCCACATGATCCATGGCCGTCAGAGCGGTCAGGGCGTGCCAGCGGAAGGCCGATTCGCCTTTGGCTGCTTCGGCAAGCAGCGGTGCAGCTTCGGCTTGATCCAGATATCCCAGTGCCTCGGCGGAGTAGAACCGCACTTCGGGATCGACCGAAGTGAGACCCTTTTTCAGCACGTCGATGGCCGGCTTACCAATGGCTTCGAGCTGCAGCGCGGCGTTAGCGGCGAGCGATGGCTCGAGCAACTTCTTTTCGAGCTGCTGCAGCCGTTCGGTCCTTTGTACCGCATTTTCCTTGAGCACAATCTGCCGCATCACTCGCAGGTAGCGGGCTAGGTTGTGCTTGTAGCGCGGCGAAATACTGAGCTCGATGAAGTTGTCTCGCTTCGCTTCGGCAGCCCCCTTTTTTACGCCCGCATCGTAAGTGAAGAACCGCTCGTTGATCGCCTGCGAAATGAGCATGCTGATGCGTACGGAGCTCTCGTCGCGGCTGATCGCCAGGCCCAGATTGCGGGAGAGTCCGGAGATGCCGCCGCCGAGCACCCGGGCGCGGGTTTCCTTGATCTTGTCGCCGTCACCATCGAAGATGGCGTCGACCACCACGTCACCGCGGGCAATCGCCTCGACGCTGCCGGTCCGGATAGCGCCCCCCATCACTTCCATCTGCCGCATGCGGGTCTGCATGAGCCAGCCGCCGCGCAGGCTAGTCGTTTCGCTGCGGGAGGGGTTGCGGACTTCGACGTCGAAAGTGTCTCCCTTCTGCACGCCCGGCGGCAGGTAGCCGCGGACGATCACCATGGCGTTGCGCGGGTTCGCCAGTATTTCGTCGGCGTTCCGCACTTGGTGTGACTGCATTTCCTCCATCAGCCGGGCGCGCTGGGGCGATGGCGGCGGATCGCTGCCCGTGTTGTCGAGGTTCGTCACCAGGGCGATCGATTCCAGCTTGACCCAGTTCAGGCCCCAGGGACTGGTGTACCGGCCGACGGTTTCGAGCTTCTGCTCTTCTTCGGCCGCGGGCGCTTCCGGCTCAGGCGACTGCCCTCGCATCAGCGGTGTCGCGCAGCCGGAAAGGCTGGCCATCCCGATCAGGGCCAAGAAGTTGCGGCGGGTCACGCGGTGCGTCAGATCGTGTAGGTTCGGCTTCATGCCGCGATTAGCTCCGTCCTGGAGACAAGTGGCAGGCAGTCCGCAACTTGAGCGCAGAGCCTGCCAGGCGCGGGAAAGTTAGGAGGGGGGGCGGGATACGTCAAGAGCGACTTCTGCCGCGCCGGCCTTCCGGACTCCCGTAGCTGAATTCGCCAAGAATTCAGACGCCCCGCTGATGGAGCATCCAATCGTCTGAATTCTGGCGAATTCAGTTACGGCGGGGGCAAAACGTCATGTCGATAGTCTCCAGCGAACCTCGTTCGCCCTTGCTCGGTCCTGGCAGGCAGCGTAAATAGTAAGTGCCCCGCTTCCTCCCACCCGCCGTGGTTTGATGTCCGTTTCGCCGGCCGCTCCCTCTGCCCCCAGCTCCGCTCAGGTCGCCTTGCGCGCCGATCAGCAACTCGATCAACCGCACGCCAAAAACGACCTTCCGCAGCCGACCAAGCCGAACTATTGGCTCAGCCTCGCCCGCAAGGACGAGCAGCGCGAGCCCGACAAGGCCCCGCTCGACCTGAAACTGATCGTCCGACTGCTGAGTTACATGCGGCCGTACCAAGGGAAGCGGAACTTCCTGCTGCTCTGCGTCGCCCTGCGAGCCGTTCAGTTGCCGATGGTCGCCTGGACGATCGGCGCCGTGATTAACGGTCCGATCACCAATGGCGGATCGTTCTCGTCGATTCTCGCCGGCGCGCTCGGCTTGCTGGTACTCGCTGGTAGCACGCAAATCATTTTTCACTTCCGTCAGCGGCTGGCGCTAGAACTGGGTGAGGAAGTCATCCACGACCTGCGGGCCAAGATTTTCGCCCACCTGCAGGCGATGCCGCTGAGCTTTTACAACACGACAAAGATCGGCCGCATCATCAGCCGCGTCACGTCCGACTGCGAAGCGCTGCGCATCGGCGTGCAGGATGTGCTGTTCGTCACGCTTGTGGGCGTGGGGCAGATGACGGTCTCTGCGCTGGTGATGCTGTACTACGACTGGGCGTTGTTTCTGATCGTCGCCGCGATCAGTCCGGGGCTGTGGCTGTTGAATCGCTACTTCCGCCGCAAGCTGTCGATGGCCTATCGGACGACGCAGGAGAGCTTCTCGCGACTCACATCGACGCTCGCCGAATCGGTGAACGGCGTGCGTGTGACCCAGGGCTTCGTGCGGCAGGACGCCAATGTGGCGGGCTTCCGCGAGTTGCTGGACTGGCACGGCGGCAACGTGGTGCGGGCGTCTCGCATGGAAGGCACACTGATGCCGCTGCTGGAACTCAACAGCCAGGCCTTCATCGCGGCCTTGCTGCTAGTGGGCGGCTACCGTGTACTCACGCCGGGCATCGGCATGCCGGTCGACGACCTGATCACGTTCTTCTTCCTGGCCAACATCTTCTTCAGCCCGATCCAGCACCTCGGCAATCAGTACAACCAGGCCCTCACCGCGATGGCTGGCGCGGAACGGGTCTTCGGCTTGCTCGATCAGCCGCCCGAGTGGCAGGACGATCCCGATGCCCAGCCCCTGCCGCCCATTGCCGGCCGGGTCGAACTGCGGAACATCACCTTCGGATACGACCCGAATCGCCCCGTGCTGCACGAGATCAACCTGGTTGCCGAGCCCGGGCAGAGCATCGCGCTGGTCGGCAAAACGGGGAGCGGCAAGAGCTCGATCATCAATCTCGTGTCGCGATTTTATTTGCCGCAGCAGGGACAGGTGCTGATCGACGGCCACGACACGCGGCACATTACCGGCGACTCACTCCATCACCAGATGGGGATCGTGCTGCAGCAGAATTTTCTGTTCACCGGCAGCGTGCTCGAGAACATCCGCATGGGCCGGCCGAGCGCCACCGACGACGAGGTGCGCGAGGCGGTTCATTCGCTGGATTGCCTCGACCTGATCGAAACGCTGCCGCGCGGCCTCGACACGCAGGTGGGCGAGCGAGGCGCGCAGCTTTCGCTCGGTCAGCGGCAACTCGTTTGCTTTGCCCGGGCGATGCTCGCCAACCCTCGCATCCTGATCCTCGACGAAGCGACCAGCAGCGTCGACACGCTCACCGAGATTCGCATCCAGCGGGCCCTCGACCGGCTTCTCGCCGGCCGCACGAGCTTCATCGTCGCTCACCGGCTGAGCACCATCCGCCACGCCGACCAGGTCCTGGTCCTCGAAGCAGGCCGAATCATCGAACGCGGCACCCACGATGAACTACTGACCCATGGAGGCGTGTACGCTGGGTTGTGCGAGCAGTTTGTCCGCGGGGCTGCAGCTTGACCTCGCAGGTCGGGACGTTAGCTCGCGAATACTCGCAAAGCACTTCAGACTGCCTATACTCATTTGAGGGGCCTGATCGCTTGTCGCTTGGACGCGATCTGAAGAGCCGTCGAGCTATTCAGAAGGCAGGAAATGGGTCAGCCAACGGTCTACGTCATCGCAGGGCCGAATGGCGCAGGTAAAACGACGTTTGCGACGCAGTTCCTGCCAGAGTTTGTGCATTGCCGCGAGTTTCTGAATGCAGACTTGATCGCGGCCGGCCTGGCGCCCTTTGCGCCCGAGACCCAGAACATTCGAGCCGGTCGATTGCTCCTGCAGCGGATTGCCGAGCTGACTGATAAACGCGAGGACTTTGGCTTCGAGACCACGTTGTCCGGCCGAAGTTACGTCCGCATGTTTCGTAAGATGCGAGTGGGTGGATACCGCATCCAGTTGTTCTTCCTGTGGCTGCCGAGTGCGGATATCGCAGTGTCGCGGGTGGCGAATCGAGTGCGACAGGGCGGACACAACATACCGGAGGCAGACATTCGGCGACGGTACATCGCGGGTCAGCGTAACTTCTTCCGATTATATCAAGACATTATCGATGGGTGGCATCTCTACGATGCTACCAAGCCGAGACCCTTACTGATCGCCCAGCGAGAAAACGCGAGACTGAAGTTAATCGACGCCGAAACTTTTAAGACCATCGAAAGCGAATACTCGAGGTGCATGATGATCGAACGCAGCAAGACATCTGATCTCACGCAACTGGCAGAGGCTGCGTTTGAACAAGCGGCGAGGAAGGTTGTGGAGCGCGCCAAGCAGACGGGAACTCCGGTCATCGTTTGGGAGGACGGCCAGGTAAAGGAACTCCCGCCTGAGCACTTTGACTACTTGATGGATGAAGCCGACGGGTCACCAAGTGATCAGAAGTAAGCGGCCGCATCCTTGCGAGTGCGGTCAGCAGCCGGAATTCACGTTCTCATTTGCTTCCGCGTAGCCCTCGCGATAGGCTGCACGCCTGAACCGTGCCTTTTCTTATTCACCGTCGTTTCAAAAGGTGAAGCGCATGGGCGGACTCGATTTGGGGATTGAGCTGGGTTACGAAGGCAAGTTGGCGATCGCGGGGATTATCTTTGCGATTGTCGCGTTCGGTGGACTGTCGCTCTATCAAACGTTGCGACAGAAGCGGCAGGCGCGCGAAAAGCTGGAAGAGATGCGAAGGGAGGCAACTGGCGCGGTCGACGCCCCGCCGGGCAGCACGCCGTTCTTTGTCGCTCGGTTTCTGGGCACCAAGCCGAGATTTTTCCGGGTGTACGCCGACCAGGATTCGCTCCTGTTTCTGCACACGGGGCCGTGCTACGCCATGTTCGACGCCGAAATCGCCCGCGGCAGCAACCGCAGCCATTGGATTCTGCAAGCCGGCAACGTCGTGGTCGCTGGCCTCGCCGCTGGAACCGTGATGGCCCTGTTTGCGCTCGGCATGGTCGGCAAGGCCGTGTTCCGCAACGCCGGCAAGAACCCCGAGGGCGCCGCCGACCTCATGTCGATCATGTTCGGAATCATCGCGTTCATGGCCGTGATGTTCCTACTGCTGGCCCCGGGCATCGTCTGGCGAATCGTGCAACGCGGCCGCGAACTCTCCGCGCTGCCGCTCAGCGGCCTGCGGGAGCAGTCCGAAACTCATCCGCTCAGTTTTCGGGCGACGCCCAGCAACATGAGCGAGATCGCGATCATGCCGCTCGATCTCGACAACGGCCACGTCTGTGCCAGGCTGACGTTCCGCCATACCCCGACCGGCAAGTGGAAGCTCGAAACGACGAAGAGCCAGGACACGCTGGCCGCGATCGAGGAATTCGAGCGCGTGTTCGGCCGCGCGATCGTCGACGTCGATTACTCGCTGCGGCAGCGATTGCCGGCCTCGCTGAGTCTCAACGCTGGCAAGGTGCATGCCTGATTCGCGGCCTATGAAACACTTTGGGGACGGCTTGTCCGATGCCGGGTGCGAGAACGAACTCAATCAACGGTTGCGATCGCCATGTCCTGTCTCTCTCTTGCTCAGTCTTGAGCGGTCGCGAGATAACCTGCAGCTTCGAAATTGCGTGCCGCATTCCCTGCGACTATCGCATCCGGTTGAAGTAGTTGCCGCCGAACTGCTTGTTGACGTTTTCGTTGGAATCGAGTTCGACTTGGATCGCGTCGATGTGGATGGCTTCCTGCCTCGTTTGAGACAGGGCCTCGCAAACGGTTTCCACCATCTGCCGGATCAAACCCGACTCCTTCGCCGGTCCGAGATCTTTATTGCGATTCAAGAAGATAGCGAGTTGGTAACTGCGGGCATCGCCTGGCAAGAGATACATCGAGTGTAGTTCAGGCACTTCTCGAAATCGCGCTTCAACGATTGCCTTCGCCGCTTCCACGCCACGCCAACTCTCACGCATCTGGGCATGGGCGCGAGCGAAGTCGGCTTCACTGGGAATGCTTTGAGTCTTTGGCTTTGCTGGATTCATCGATGCCGGCTCCGGCCTATCGGCGGAGTGCACATCATCGTCTCGGCCCGCTGCAACTATTGACAACTTATTAAACATAGATACCATGCTACTGTCAAGTAGCGAACTTTCGCTGAGGCCCGCTCGGCGTGAGGTGGTTGGTGCTGCGCGGTTTGAGTGAGCCCGGTCTCGCTAGAGACGACGCGTTGAATGCGCTGCGAGCGACGTTGCGCATTGCGTCATCCCTGCATTTCACTTCGGGTGCTCTTTGAAAATCAGGTGGGTTTTGAGGTGTTGCGTAATGGAGCGAGTAGCGCGCGAACGAGGGCTGTTCAGTTGCCGGGAAAAAAGGGGTTGTAGAAAAAACTGGCTGAAATGGCGGATGTTGTTGGCTGGTCGACTGTTGCTGCCACTGGCGCGATGTGATGAAGTGTTGTACCGTCCACCTGCTGGGGTGGCGTTCAGGGATTCATGCGGAAGCGGCGTGGAGGGGGTCTTCGATGAGCGAAGTGGGCGGGCGGGTTTGTCCGAATTGTGGCGAATCCGGCTACGGGATTGGATTGGAGAATGCCTCGGTGGTCCCGGAAAAGGTTGTGAAAGTTGCGGAGTGACAGCGCAATCGAGGGCTGTTCACAGGTTGGCAGGAGGTGTTGTGGAGTTTCGGGGCTGTTTTGGCGGAAGTGGTGTTACTGCAGAGGTTTGTCGATCAGTGCCGAGTTGCGTTATGGGTTGTGGAAACGCCTCGGAAGGGTGGTGTTCAGGAGCGTCGCCTGAGGCGTGAGCTTCGATGTGGGAGGGTTGTGGGTGAGTGCCTTAGAAGTTGGTTGAACCGTTGCTTGAGTTGAGAGTCGGGTTTGTCTGAATTCTGGCGAATTCAGCTACGTGAGGACTCGGCAGACAGGAATGTCTGCCCCACTTAGGTCGAGGTAAGGAGGCGAGCGTTTGGCCCACAGGATCGACTACCTTGAGCGGGCGTTTTGGCGTTAGGGTTGTGAAAAAATGCACGTGGGCCGTATAATCCCGGCTTCGCTTGTGCGCATTGTGCGGGTGATTCTGGGCAATTTGGTGAGGAGCGAGCTGTGGCAGCGGGAAAGTTTTTGTTCACCAGTGAATCGGTCAGCAGTGGTCACCCGGACAAGCTGGCCGACCAGATTTCGGACGGCGTGCTCGACGCTCTGCTGGCCCAAGACCCGATGAGCCGCGTGGCCTGCGAGACGCTCGTCACGACCGACTTCTGCTGCCTCGCCGGCGAGATCACGACCAATGCCAAGGTCGACTACGAGAAGGTGGCCCGCCAGGTGATCCGCGAGGTCGGCTACACGCACAACGACATCGGTTTCTGTGCCGACACGTGCAAGGTGGAAGTTCGCCTGCACTCGCAGAGCCCCGACATTGCCATGGGCGTGAACGACGATGCCGCCAAGGGCAAGGATGTGGGCGCTGGCGATCAGGGCCTGATGTTCGGCTTTGCTTGCGACGATACGCCCGAGCTGATGCCGCTGCCGGTGGCCCTATCGCACCGCATCTTGAATCGGCTGACGAAGGTGCGCCAGTCGGGCGAAGTGAAGTGGCTGCGTCCGGACGCGAAGAGCCAGGTGACGGTTGAATACGACGGCGACAAGCCGGTGCGGATCGACACGGTCGTTGTCTCAACCCAGCACTCGCCGGAAGTGAGCCAGGACGAGATCAAGAAGTACATCATCAGCAACATCATCTTGCCAGAGTTGCCGAAGGAATTGGTCAACGGCGACATCAAGTACTTCATCAACCCGACGGGCAACTTCGTCGTAGGCGGTCCTCACGGTGACTGCGGTCTGACGGGGCGCAAGATCATTGTCGACACCTACGGTGGCTGGGGCCGACACGGTGGTGGTGCGTTCAGCGGCAAGGATCCGACCAAGGTCGATCGCTCGGCTGCTTACATGGCCCGCCATGTAGCGAAGAACATTGTGGCTGCCGGACTCGCCGATCGCTGCGAAGTTCAACTGGCCTATGCAATCGGCGTCAGCGAGCCGGTGAGCGTGAACGTCGATACGTTCGGCACAGGCCGGGTGAGCGATGAGCGCATTTGCGAGTTGATCCGCGAAGTGTTCCCGCTCACGCCGAGCGGCATCATCAAGTACCTGGACCTGCGTCGTCCAATCTTCCGCAAGACGGCAGCCGGTGGCCACTTCGGTCGCACGGAGCCCGAATTCAGCTGGGAGAAGACCGGCGCCGCCGCGAAGCTGACCGAGCTTGCTGGTTTGGAAGCGGCCGGGGCACGGTAAGTTCCGGTTTCAATTCTCGTTTAGAGATCACGCCGCTGGCGGTGCGTTGTTCATCGCCGGCGGTTTTTTGTGGACCGGCGGAAACGACTTTTTTTCGAAACTTATGAGCGACTTTCTGAGTAATCGACAGCGTGAGGAAAGGCCAGACCGTGACGCTTTGGCGGCCGACGCCTTGCGTAGCGCTGGCGTTGTAGTCGGTGTGTCGCTGGCCGCCGTTGCCGTGCTTTTCGCGGTTCGCAGGTTGAGTGCAGCGTCGAATGGGTGGCGACGACTGCGGGATGACGGTGAAAACGGTCGAGCTGGTTCGGCGAACCAAGAGACGCCTTCGGCCGTACCATCGCCGGCTGAACGCGGTTTTGGCTCCGCGGACCTGGTCGACGACCAGGCGTTTGCGGGTGTTGGGGAACTGCCCGGCGAAGAGGACGAATTGGATGATGGGGGCGAGGCTCTACCTGCCGACGTCGTGCAACTGACGACGCGGCGGCGGTTGCCGGATGGCAAGGAAGCGATCGAGCAGTTCGTGCGTTGCACGTTTGCGGATTCGGACCCGCTGGGTGTTGTGCACGTCGCGTTTTGCCCGCCGCTGGTGACGATGCCGACCGTGGAAGTCGATCAGTTGGATGGGCCGGAGGCGGCGGTTAAGACGACTTTGGCTGAGGCGTTCGGGACTCGTCTGGAAGTCCGACTTGCGGAGCGGGCGGAGCAGGGGACCGAGGTCGTGCTGCGGGTATATGCGGTTGGTTGAAGATCTTTGACAAACCGGTGAGTTACTTTTGGTCAGTCGCTGTCGGCTGGCCTTGCTTGATCTTGCCGATCGCCACCGTAGCGAGTTTGCGAACCGTTTCGTCTTCGTCCTGTTGTCGCTTTTCCAGGGCAGGCAGGGCGTCCTTGGCTGGCGGGCCGATTCGCGACAAGCAGGCGATGGCCAGTTGTCGGGCGGCGGTCGACTCGGCATCGACCTGTTTGATGAGAGAGGGCACAGCCTCCGTTCCGAGTCGGACGAGCGTATCGGCTGCGGCGGTGCGGACACGTTCGTCGTCGTCGGCGAGAGCGTCGGCAAGAGCTTCCGCTGCTGGGGCCGACTGTTTGCCGAGTTGTCGCAGCCGGGCCGCAGCAACCAATCGCACAGCGGGATCGCTGTCGGCGAGGGCTTTTCGGGCCGTCGTGACGACTTCTTCGGCAGGGGCGACGTTAGAAAGGGCAACCAGCGCGGCGCCGCGGACTTTCGCGTCGGGATCGTTCGCTACAGCCTGGCTCAAGCGAGGTGCCGACTCGGCTGCTCTGGTCTTCAGCCGTTGGAGCACGCGAGCGATTGCGGCCCGCTGATTCGGGTCGGCAGTGAGCGTCGGGTCCAGCGATTCGGCCAGCAGTGCCTGCGAAGAAACGAGATCCGGCTCGCGCATCTGCTGGACGGCTTGCAGGGCAATGCTGCGGACAAGCGAATCCTGATCCTTGAGCAGCGTCAGGAACGCATTGACCTGCTCGGGGCGGTTCGGATTGAACTGGCCGAGCAGGTAGAAGGCTGCACCGCGTCGGGTTTCTGGTGACTTATCGCCAAGCAACGTCCACAGTTCCTGAGTGGCACTTGGCCCTAGCTTTTCGAGTTCAAGGGCGGCCGATTCGCTGATTCGCCAGCCACCAACGGAATCGGGCTCGATCAGGCGCGCTGCGAGGGCGCGCAATGTTGCCGGTCGATCCTCCGCCTGAGCAGATGTCGACGCGGGCTTTGCGGTGGCTGGAGTGGACGATGGCGTTGCGTTGGAGGCAGCGTCATTCGACTGAGCCGCGGCTTCTTGAGCAGGTTGCTCCGTGGTTGCCGACGAGTTTCGCTCAGGGGCAACCGCATCAGTTTGAGAGCGATTGCAGCCCATCAAGCTGAGCGAGAGAACGAGAATTAGCGACGTGAAGCGAGCCATCGATGCGTCCCTGCAAGTTGACCTGATAACGCCGCTTAGCGTAGCAGAACTCAGGTGAGCAGGTCGATGGCGCCCACCACCAGCAAGCCGAGGCTGATCACCGCGTTGATGTTGAAGAAGGCGATGTTCACGCGCGTCAGGTCAGTTGGCCGGACGAGCAGATGCTCATACGCAAGCAAGCCGGCCACGGCGGCAATGCCGATGCCGTAGATCCATCCCAGCGGCACCTGCGGACAAATCCACGGCAGGAGTGCGAGCAGCAAGATAGTCGCTAAGTGGCAAACGGCAGCCAGACGGAGGGATCCGGCGACTCCCAGCTTCGCCGGGATACTTCGCAGTTTTGCCTGCCGGTCAAAATCGGCGTCCTGGCAGGCGTAGATCATGTCGAAACCGGCAACCCATGCAAGCACCGCCAGGCCGAGCATCACGGCTGGCAGGATGTCGGCTGGGTGAGCCAGGAGCACTTGGCCGCGAATCGCGATCCAGGCGGAGACTGGGGCGAGCATCAGCGCCACGCCAAGCCAGAAATGGGCGAGCGAAGTGAACCGCTTGGCCAGGCTATAGCCGAGGAGGAGCAGCAGCACCGGCACGGAAAGGTACAGCGGCAACACGTTCGGCAGGAAGAGCACGGTTCCCGCCACGAAGATGGCCGAGCTGACGAGGGTGAAGAGCACCACGCTGGAAGTCGATAGCAGCCCTGCGGGAAGGTGGCGTGACTTCGTCCGCGGGTTCTCGGCATCGATCCGCCGGTCAGCCAGACGGTTGAACGCCATCGCCGCACTACGGGCCGCGATCATGCAGATCAAGATGCCCAGCAGATGTTGCCAGCGGAAGGGCGCCGGCGGGCCGGCAGGTGTGGGAGTGGTCCAAGCCATGAGCGCCGCCAAAAGCGCAAACGGCAGGGCGAATACCGTATGGCTGAAGCGGATCATCTCGAGGATGTGACGGATCGTTTGCATGGCAACTAAGGCTGTAACCGCAAGACTTGCAGCCGATTCACTCGCTTTGGTCATTCGCTCTGCGAGGCCAAGGCGAGCGCTCCATGCACCACCACCGATTCACCAAGTTCGGCTGGGGCGATCCGATACGAATCAGCCAGCGGCGGAAAGACATACTTCGCCACTTCGGCCCGCAAGGGTGAAAAGAAGAACTGTTCTCCGACGAGCGAGACTCCGCCGCCCACAACGACCACCTCAGGAGCCACAAGCGTAATCACTTGAGCTATCGCCCAGCCGAGCACTTGGCAGGCGCGGCCGAGCACTTCGCGGGCGACTTCATTTCCTTCGGCCGCGGCCTGAGCGACCATCTTGGCCGTGAGTTGCTCGGTATCGCCGCCGCAGCGCTGCGACAGGTCGGCGATGTATTCTTCCTCGGTCTGCTGCACGTGGCTCAATCGCTCAAGCACACTTTCCTTCGGCTGATCGGCATGAGGCCGAACGGAGTCGAGCGGGCGTGAGACCTGGCCGGTCATCCGCGCAACCGCCGCGGCGGCGATGCCCCAACCACTGGCCCGCGACTCCACCGTCATATCCGGGCGATCATCGTTCAAGCCCGGCCGCAGATGCCCGATCTCCGCCACTGCGGGACGACCTGCTCCGTGCAATCGGCCGCCAACCACGAGTCCGCCGCCAACACCGGTTCCGACCGTCACATAGAACATGCTGCCCGCTCCGCGCGCAGCACCATACTTGGCCTCGGCTAGAGCGGCCACATCGCAGTCGTTGCCAATTCGCGTCGGTCTGCCGAGTGTTTCCTCGCACCAGCGGACGAGAGGCACATTCTCCCAACCGCCAACCTGATGACTCTTGGTTACGACACCCGTCAGAGAGTTCACCGGCCCGCCAAAGCCGATCCCGATCCGCTCAATCGAGTGCTTTTGCAAGAGCGCGATGCCGGCAGTCTCAATCTGCTCCAAAATGCCAGCTGCTCCCCGTCGTGGGTCGATGTCCAGTCGCACCATGGCCGCCAGGTCCCGCGAGTCGCCTGAACCGACGCCTAGCTGGAGCTTGGTACCACCGATTTCAATTCCGAGATACATGCAGCCTGGGCCCATCCTGGCAGGGCGTTAACGACTTGCCGAATACATCTCGGCATATTCCAGCGTCCAGGCATCGACCAGGCCGAGGAACTTCTGGATGTCGACCTGTTGGAGCTCTTCGAAGTAGTTCCGCGAGTAGACCTCGCGGTTATGAATGGTGCCCTTGCCGGTCAATTCCAGCACATGCAGAGAAGAGTAGGGTCGGACGGTGATCTCGCACCGGCTGTAGTCGGTGCTTCGACCGCCGCGATCTCGTGGCAGGCGGATGTCGTCTCGGCTGCAGGCGGCTCCCCACCCGCGGTCACCGTATACCGTCTCGCACTGAAAGCCAGGGAAGTAATTCGGCAATCGCTTCAAGCAGTTTTCGATATATTCCGAGACCTGCAGACGATACTGCGAGTGAAGCCGACGATACTCGTCCTCGGTCATCTGCCGCTGGCGGGCTTCGTTCGCAGCCGCATCGCCGCGTCGATTCCCACGCTCGATAGCCTGCCGCAAGCGATCTTCAAATTCCATGCTCATCGTACGAAGTCGGCTGAACTCGCCAGCATCGCATAACTCAATCAGGCTGAACTCTGGCTGATCCAACCGACCGCAAGCCGGGCGACGTTCGATTAACACGTCGCCAGGCCTGCGAATCATTCTACACCTTTTCCGGCACCACGAATGGGGCCCGATACGGCCGCGTCAACAGCTTGTTCGCGTCGTCGGCGCCGACGAACTGCTCCTTCGCCGGATCAAACTCCAGGGCGCGACCGAGCGTGTACGCTTCGCCGTCGACTGCCACGCCAACCGACTTGCAATTGGCATTGATCCGTTCCAGCGACTCCTTCACGAGCTTCTGTTGTTCCGCCTCGGCCTGCTTCGCGGCCGCCGACTCCGCCTGCGACAAGCCAGCAGCCTTGCCCAGTCGATACGAGATATTCGCCAGGTGACACAGAGCCGCGGAGTAATGGGCGACCTCAGCGTCACAGTTGTTGTCCTCCGGCTTTCGGCTGCGCATGGCTGCCAGGAAGCTGCCGAAGGGGCCGCCGGGAGCGACTTCCGGAGCATTGTGGACCTTCAGCCCCTCACCCGTCTCACTGCCGTTCGCATAGAACTTGCCGCCGCGAATCACGCCCTCCGTCGTGTAGTACTCGTTGGCCACCTTCGGCTCGAAGTCTTTGTTCTTGCCTACCAGGCCGCGGGTCTCGAACACGAGCAGCGTGTCGCCGAACTCCATTACGGCAAGCTGCATGTTCGGCGTCTGCCCTTGATCCTTCCCTTCCGGTACGAAGCGGCCACCGACGCTCCAAACCTTCGTGGGCAGCGTTGCGCCCTTGATAGCCCAGCGAGCGATGTCCATTTCATGCACGCCCTGGTTGCCGATATCGCCGTTGCCCGTGTCCCAGAACCAGTGCCAGTTGTAGTGAACCAGATTGCCGTGAAAGTCCTGTTCAGGCGCGGGGCCGAGCCACAGGTTGAAGTCGAGTCCCGACGGCGGCGCGCCGACCGATTTTTGGCCAATGCTCCACCGCGGCTTGCAGCAATAACCCTTACTCACGAGCAGCTTGCCATATTTGCCCGACTGAACGGCGGCGATCTCCTTGGCCTTGCCGCCGCTGCTGCGATTCTGCGTGCCGTGCTGCACCACTCGACCGTACCGCTTCGCGGCTTCGACACACTGCCGACCTTCGAACACGTTGTGGCTGATCGGCTTCTCGACGTAGACGTCCTTTCCGGCCTGACACGACCAGATCGTGATCAGAGAGTGCCAGTGGTTCGTCGTGGCGATTGAGATCGCGTCGAGTTCCTTGTCCTCCAAGGCCTCGCGAATGTCCTGCACGCACTTCGGCCGATTGCCGTATTTTTGCTCGACCGTCTTGCTTCGCGACTCGAACAACCGGCTGTCTGGGTCGATTAGGTAGGTCACCTGAGCGTTGCCGTCCTTCGAAAAGCCGTCGATATGCGAGCCACCTCGGCCATTGATGCCAGCGACTCCAATGCGAATCTTGTCATTCGCCCCGATCACCTTGCCCGAAGCCTTCGTGCCGGCCACGGTAAAGAGCGGAAATACGGTGCTGGCCGCGGCGGCCTGCAGAACACGACGGCGGGAGAGGCGAGGCATGATCAAAGCTCCTGCTCGAACGGAGAAACGGCGGGAAGGCCCGTATTACAGCACGGGCCTTCAGCTGTGTCCAGTTTTAGAGCAAGCTGCTCAACCGCCGGTTCAAATAGATCAGCAGTACACTAAGTTGCTGCTTGCAGCAGAGACGCAGCAATCCAGACGGCTAGAATGCATGGCAACAGAGCAAGGATTGGAAGAACGACAATCAAAGTCGCAGCCGTCAAAAATCCCATTATCCACCCCCGTTCGGCGACACACCCCTCTGCATAAACCGGAGATTTATACGGGTTCTCATCAACCAACATGGACGCGCGAGAATCGTCACTCATCCGAGCAGCAACTCCTTGATCGGCTTCCCCTCAGCGACCTTGATCGGTCGACCGAGTTCCGAGATGTTCTGCGTCTCGGGGTCGATACCTAGTGCGGTGGAGAGCGTCGCGAGCACATCGCCGATATCGACCTTGTTCTCCTCAACGGATGTTCCGTCCGCGCTCGTCTTGCCATACGCCTGGCCACCTTTGATGCCAGCGCCGCCAAGCACGCAGGACCAGGCGGCAGGGAAATGGTCGCGACCGCCTTGGGGGTTGATTTGCGGCGTGCGACCGAATTCGCCAATCCAGAGAAACGTGGTCGACTCAAGCAGCCCGCGCTCTTCGAGCTCACTCATCAGCGTCGACCAGCCGGCATCGAGCTGTCCGGAGAGTGTTTTGACCGAAGCGAAGTTATTCTGATGCGTATCCCAGGCGACGGAGTTGCCGTCGATATCCCCAAGCGTCACTTCAACGAACGACACGCCGCGCTCGATTAGCCGCCGCGCCATCAGACAGCCCTGACCAAATCGGCCGCGACCGTAGGCTTCGCGCACATTGTTCGGCTCCCGCGTCAGATCAAACGCTTCCGCCGCCTTACTTCCCATCAAAGCAACCGCCCGCTCGTAAACCGTGTGGTGTGCAACGGGCGAGGCACCCACATGCTTGCGGATGAAATCGTTCTGCAACATCCGCCATAGTTCAAGGCGATGTTCAAACTGCTGTGCATTGACACCTGGCGGAGGCGCCAGATCGTCGACTTTCAACTCGGCGTAGGAATCTGCCGGGACTGGCATCGACTGAATCGCATCCGCAGCGCCCACAGTCAGCGGTGCGAATCGAGGACCAAGGAACCCCGCCCCAAAGGCCGCCTGGTTGAACGCGCGGTAGGGACCGATGCTAACGTTCTGCGGGATGGTGTCGTCCGGCAAGCCAAGTTCTTTGGCGATCGAAGACCCAATGCTCGGGTACTGAATCGGCCCCATCGGCTGATGACCCGTACGAATTAAGTAGGTCCCGCGACCGTGGTCACCTTCTTTAGTGCTCAAGCTACGCACTACCGCGAGCTTGTCTGCCTGCTTAGCCAGACCGGGTAGATGCTCGCTAAACCGTAGCCCAGGGACACTCGTCGGAGCTTCATTGAACTCGCCGCCGTTGGCGTGACCCGGCTTCATGTCGAACGTGTCGGTTTGGGTCGGCCCGCCGGTCATCCACAATAAGACGCAGTGCCGACGCTTCGGCTGTCGCTCAAGCTCGTCGGCCAAAACATTGAACCAACCGCCGGCAGTGCTCCCGAGCAACCCAACGGAAGCGGCAGTAAGAAGATTCCGACGACTGATCGCGTGCATAGTCCGCCGCCTTTATCTCTGAGACGACCGCTGCCTTGGAGATGTGCCCGCGCGTCGTGGCAACTAGCTAGTCTCCTGCCTCATACAGGGCAAAAGCAAGGGTTGCGAGAGAAGCATCGAGGGGAATTGGCGGATGAGTCGAAGGCCGTGTGACTAAGCTCGATCCGGCTCGCCTTCCGAGTTATTCGGTTCCCCGTCACTACCCTTGGCCGGATGGAGTACATTTCCATGGCCATCCATGACACCGATGCCAGTTCCGTCGACCAGCCGCAGGGCGTCGTGGATTGCTTCTTTATTAGTCACCGCGATGTAGCGGACTCCGTCGAGTGCCGACAGGCGGTCGACCCCCCCGCCAAGTGTCGCGGACGTCTCTACTTCGATGCGTAGCTCTTCGGCCACGATGTCGATCCCATATGCATCGCCGGAAACACCACCGTAGCGATCCTTGATTCGCCTCACTGTGGCTGAATGTGCCTTATTGACCATTTTGAGCGCCCAGTCTCCTCCACGTCCGGGCCCTGCCCCGCGGCCCCCTGAAAGGGTAAACGAATTGCTATGCAAAATCCACCCCACCGGGGAGGCAACCATGGCAACGTCTGGATGCGTGGCGTCAGGCGCATCCCTTGCTGCACCAGCGTGGCTCCACGCTGGTCGCCTCGTAGAATGACCACCTCAGACGACCGCACCGAAAAAGGAACGCCGACGACATGGCCTGGTTCGATTTCCTGCTCGGCTTCAAGAGTCGAGACCGCTTCGCCAGCCGGTTGATCGCCGAAATGAAGCGCTGCGGCGTACAGGAGTCGCTTCGCTATAATGCGGAGCAGTTTGTCGTCGAACGGAGCGACGGCGGTCTGGTGAACCTGGCCAACATCTATCACGAGTACTGCAATACACCCCGTGGCACTCGTGAAGAGGTTTTCCGCCGCTTCGTCCGCGGCTGTTTGGGAATGGGCAGCTTCGAGTTGCCCAATGAGTTCTCAGACGCGCAGATTGATCTGCTGCCAGTAGTGCGCTCGCGGTTCTACTTCGAGTCGGCCAGTCTGCAGTCACAGGCCCGCGGGGCAAGCGGCTTGAACGTGCCACACCTTGTTCTCGGCGACCATCTGGCCGTGTCACTCGTTTACGATCTGCCGCAGGCCATGCGGAGCATCGGCCCCGACGACCTGCAGAACTGGGATGTCAACTTCTATCAAGCTCTTGAGGTAGCCAGGCACAACCTTGAGCAACTGGGCAACGTCGCCTTCGCGAATATCAACAATCGCTGCTTCGCGTCTGCGACAGGCGACAATTACGATGCATCGCGGCTCATCCTCCTTGATCTGATTCGCCGTTTGCCGGTACGCGGTGATTACATCGCGATGGTCCCCAATCGCGACTCTCTGCTGATTTCGGGTTCGGACGACCAGCAGGGATTAGGCATTCTCTGCAAGCTCGCGCGCGAGTCGTTTCAGCAGCCACGGCCCATTTCGACCATCGCGTTGCGACTGGAAGGCGATGACTGGCAGCCATGGCTTCCGGACACAGATTCGCCGCTGTATGGCGTTTTCCGCGAGTTGCGGCTGCGAACCTTAGCCGCGGAGTATTCAGACCAGGAAGACCTTTTAGCAGCGGTGCAACGATCGCAGGCCGCGAACGCCTTGCCCGCCAGCTTCCAAGTCGTACAGGACACCGCGACGCAACTGTATTCCAGTTATTGCATCTGGACCGAAGAGGTTTCGAGCCTACTGCCGCGTACGGACCTGGTAACGCTGGTCCTTGCCGACGGAAAACCAGCGGGAACGTTTGAGTGGCGCCACGTGCAGAGAGTTGCAGGTACGCTGATGCGCGCCCAGGACGTTTACCCCGAGCGTTGGCTGGTGCAGGAATTCCCCAGCCAACAACAGATTCGGGCTCTCTTAGGCTGACGCTGTGTGCGTCGCCGAATGCAGCTCAACCCGAGGGCAACGCAACGGCATGAGCGCCGTTTGCTTCCAGGATGCGAGCTGCTTCCGCCAGCGAAGCGCCGCTGCTGTCCTCTTTCCGCTCGGCAGCGACCAGGATGTTACCTTGCACGACCGCCTGGTCGTAGTAGTCGGCTAGTTCCTTCTCCATTCCGCGAGTCATGAAGGCACCGATCAGGCTGCCCGCGATTCCCCCGAACGCCGCGAAACCTCCCGCGGCGATCAGAGCAACGCCCCCCGTGGCAACCAGACCAACCGCGGCCAGTCCGCCGAGGGTGGCGCCCATCAGTCCACCCGTCATCGCAGCCTCCGGCGTGTGTTCGCCCGCCTTATCTTGGTGATGAAAAGCCTCGAAGCGTTTTTCGACGTTTCGGTCGGAGCAGATAACGGTTACTTCCTCGACCGTGAAACCGGCAGCGAGAAGGTCGCGGACCGCGCGGAAAGCATCGTCTTCGTTGCTGAAAACACCGGCGCGGATTGTACGTGGAGTCTCGACCATGTTCTGTTTCCTTCGGCAGGTTGCGGCAACCGAGGCTGCTCGACGTCTTAGTCCGGCATTGGGCTAACACTTCCCTTATTCGGCGTAGACAAAAGGGCGACAGCCGCAATTCATGCGCCGCGCCGGGACAGGAAGTGGCTTACACCTGCGCGAACTCGGGCGGTGTACAAGAAAATCGCTGGTTAGTTCGCTGCCCCTATGAATGGCTCGAAGTCAGCGGAGCCGGACAGTGCAGGATCGGGGCGGCGCCGGCCGTCATGGCATACAACTTGCTTGATACGTCTCGCATTCCGCTAACTGACTTCGGGGCATCCTGACAATGCGCGCTTTGGTTCTTTGTTCAGCTTTGCTGCTTTTGGCCTCCGGCTGCGACCGCCGAGTGGGGGCCGGCACCCCTGCCAATGACTCCGACGCTTCGACTCCTCAAGTCACGAGAGGCGCGACGTCTGACGCGACTGCAGCCACAAGCCAAGGCCCGGACGTCGACAATTCCGCCATCAACTCTCGTGACCGCTTGCAAGCCGCTCCTACGCCTCTCGATCAAGGGCAGGGGCAAGACGATATCAACATCACGGCTACGATCCGCCGACGCGTCGTGGAGCAGCCACTGTCGCTCAACGCCCACAACGTAAAGATCATCACCCAAAACGGCAAAGTGACGCTCCGCGGACCGGTGAAGAATAGCGAAGAGAAAGCACAGATTGAGAAGATCGCAGCGGAGGTTGCGGGGCAGGAGAATGTCAGCAACCTGCTCGACGTCGCGAAAGATTGAATGAGATTGCAAACCTAGAGATAGAAACTTCAGCGATCTATCTGCCGGAGATCATCATGGCCACGTCAGTGTTCTGCATAGCTTCCACGAATCGACAGGCGGAAGAGATTGTCGATCAGTTACGGACTGCATCATTTCAGAGTGACGATATCTCCGTGCTGTTCCCAGATCGGCTCGGCTCGCACGATTTCGCTCACATCAACAAGACGAAGGCGCCGGAAGGCATCGCCACGGGTGCCAGCGCCGGGCTCGCGATCGGAGGCGCCCTCGGCTGGTTGGCGGGAATTGGGGCGATTGCCATCCCAGGCATCGGTCCGATGATCGCCGCCGGTCCCATCATGGCCGCTCTCAGCGGCGCCGCCTTGGGTGGAACTTTGGGAGGTGCAGGAGGGGCACTCATCGGGATGGGCATACCCGAGTTTGAAGCCAAGCGTTATGAAGGGAAGATCAAGGATGGCAACATTCTGATTTCCGTGCATACAGAGAGCAGTGAGGAAACCGAAATCGCGAAGCGAGTGTTCAAGGAAGCCGGAGCTTCCGATATCGCGAGTGCCTGGGAAGCGCCTGCTCCTACCCGTTAGTCTCACCCTTTCCGCCCCAACAGCACTGAGGCGGTCGGACAGCTAGTATTCGACAGCCTATGTTCAGCCAGGCTGCAATGCGGGAAGCCATCCAACTCGCGATTCAAGGCGTGCATGCCGGTAGCGGTGGTCCGTTTGGGGCAGTTGTGGCTCGAGATGGAGTGATCGTTGGAAGGGGACAGAACCGGGTCACCTCCACGAATGATCCGACTGCGCATGCGGAGGTCGTCGCGATTCGCGACGCTTGCCGGCACCTGGCCACGTTCGACTTGCAAGGCTGCGAGATTTATGCGAGTTGCGAGCCATGCCCCATGTGCCTGGCCGCAACCTACTGGGCGCGGATCGATCGCCTGTACTACGGCTGCAGCGCTCAGGACGCCGCTGAACTGGGCTTCGACGACGAAGTGATTCGCCGGGAGATCATTAGCCCGGTCGATACCAGAAAGCTTCGCCCGGAGCAGATGCTCCGCGAAGAAGCCCTGGCCGCATTCGATGCTTGGCGCAGCAAGCCCGACAAGCTTTGGTACTAAGCCACGTGTGGCTAACGTCCGGCGAACTCATAGCTGGCAATCGTGAAATGAGCATCGGCGGGCGCCTCAACTCCGATATTGCCACTCATCCGGGCCTTCGGCTCACCGAGAGCCTGGACCTCCGCGTCTCTGCCAGCCACTTTACAGGTGATTGCTCCTCCTTTGCGGATGAATTCAATTACGAACGTGCCCTGCGGCAGGTCCACCCCGAAGCCTGACTCGCCTCCTTCAGAAGCGAACCAGCCGAAACGGCAACCGGACGGCACGTCTTGCAGGATGAGGCGCACCTGGAAGTCGGCCGAAAACGCCCGCCTGGTAACCACCTGGTATCGCGGATCGTCGGCTGGAAGGCCGATTTGCAATCGCCCTTCACGCGTCGCTTGACCAACTCCGACCAGTGTCTTTCGCTCCCAACCTTTGGCTCCGAGTTCACGAAGCGACCAGTTTTTCTCACTCAGGGCCGCACGCTGGACGGGCGTCAAAGTCGGAATTTCGACCGTCGGCAGAGGGAGCGGTGCTTCAAGCTCCGGGAGCAAGTGCTTGACGTCCAAACCGGCCCGCACAGCTGTATCCCAGGCCTGTCGGGCCAGCTTGCGATCACCCTTGGCGTCGACGGCGAGGAACGCGCCGAAAAGTACCTGGTTCTCGGGCGCATCCCGCTTCAACACTCGCTCCGCTAGGGTAAGCGCCAACTTCGGTGGGATGTTGACGCGGGTATACTCGCGATTCTGTCCCGCTACGCGAAGGATGACTGTTCCCTGGCCAACTTCGACGACCGATACCGGCTGATCGCCGATCATGATCTCGTCGACCGCCTGGAGCAACTGCATTCCGCGATCGACCGAGTCCCAAAACTCCGCGACATACCCGGTCAGATCCTCAAGTCGGTCGCGCTCTTCACGCACCGGCCCTTCAACTTCCAGCCGTTTGACTTCGGCCAGGCTGGCTTGCGCCTTGGGCAGATCGCGGGCTGCCAGCGCAGCGCGAATATCATCAAGCGATTTGCGGGCCGCATCGGTCTGCTCGTCGCCCAGTACTACGCCACTCAAAAAGATTCCAGTAGCAATGGCCAGCAAGAGTAAGACACAGTAGCGGGGCATGATCAACTCACGTTGGGAGGCAGCAGATTCCAGCCAGTGCGAATATAATCGCACACGTCTCGACTGACGACGATCGGAGACCATTTCCATGCTTCGGCGAATCCTGACAGGGGTTCTACTGCTCGGCAGCGCTCTGCTTGGCTCGGTCAGGTTGCAAAACCATGCAGCTGCTGACGAGCCTGCGGCGAATGCGAATGGACCACTCGAGCCAATCGCTGCCCTTGCCCACATACGCTTGCCGGACGACTTGCGCATCGAGCTCGTAGCTGCCGAGCCCAATGTCGTGGATCCAGTAGCAATTCGGTTCGACGAGAGCGGCCGGATGTGGGTCGCCGAGATGCGGGACTATCCCACTGGCCCTACTCCCGAGGGCAAACAGACTTCGCGCATCCGACTGCTCGAAGATCGAGACGGCGATGGCCAGTACGAAAAGGCAACGCTGTTTGCCGACAATCGCTCGTTCGTGACCGGCCTGCAGCCGTGGAAGGGAGGCGTGATTGTCACCGAGTCGGGCAAGATTTCCTACCTCAAGGATGAGAATGGCGATGGAGCGGCCGATCGGGACGAGACCTGGTTCACCGGATTCAGTGAAGGGAACACTCAGCTACGAGCGAATCACCCCCGACTTGGAATCGACAATCTCGTGTATATCGCGAACGGCTTGCGAGGGGGGGCAGTGGTCGATCATCGGGCTGGCAATCTCGCCCCGATTTCGATTAACGGCATGGATTTCCGCTTCGACCCACGCGGTGGATCGGCTCAAGCTGTGAGCGGCGCGGGTCAGTTCGGCATGACCATCGACGAGTGGGGGAACCGCTTCCTCTGCAGTAACCGGAACCCGGTGAAGCATGTCGTCATCGAAGATCGTTACCTCAAAGCCAGTCCCCAGGTAGCCGTGGCTGCAGTGGCGCACGATGTCGCCGCCTTCGCCGAGCAATCGCGGGTGTTTCCTCTGAGCCGAGCCTGGACAACTTCCAATTTGCACGCTGGCCAGTTCACAGCTGCCTGCGGTGTTTTCGTGTACCGCGGAGATGCTTTGCCTGTAGAGTATCGCGACAACGCTTTCACCTGCGACCCCACTGGCAACCTCGTGCATCGCGAGATCATGACGGCAACAGGCCCCACCTTCACCAGCCAGCCCGCATACGCCGACCGCGAGTGGCTGGCTTCCACCGACGAATGGTTCCGTCCTGTGAGCATGGAAGTCGGTCCGGATGGAGCGCTCTATGTGGTCGATATGTATCGAGCAGTGATCGAGCATCCCGAGTTCATGCCCGATGAACTGAAGAAACGGCCCGATCTAAGACTCGGCGATGATCGCGGCCGAATCTATCGCGTTGTCGCCAAACAATGGCAGCCGCCGCAGCAGAAACCGAGCCTAGCTGACGCGGATGAACAGCAGCTTGTTAAGGCGCTGAGCAGCACCAACGGCTGGCAGCGAGACACAGCCCAGCGGCTGCTGCTTGAACACGGCTTTAACGCCACGAAACTCACGCAGCAAGAGACCGTCGGAATCGGCCCCGAAGCGATGGCCCGCTTGCTGCACTTCGTACCCAACGACGATTTGTTGATAGCGGCTCTTCGCTCCGATGACGCTCGAGTTCGCAGAATCGCCGTGAAAGTATCCGAGCCACGACTGGGCCAATCAACACAAATCCTCGACTTGGTCCGCAGCCGGCTAGCCGATGACGATGCAGCCGTCCGGTTCCAAACCCTCCTAACCCTAACGGCTGGTAAACAGATCGAAACTGCGTCAATCGCGGACGCGATCAAACGTGCCGACTACGACGATCCCTGGATGCGATCGGCGATTGAGCTTGCGGCTGGTGGCGGCGCCGAAGAGCTCCTCGTTCTGTTGTTGCGGAAACACACCAACAGTCGCAGTGAAGGACAGCGGACACTCTTGAGCAGCCTCACAAGCCGCGCGGTGTCACTTGGCAAAGCGTCAGCCGCAAAGCATATCGTGCAGGAGCTATCCACGCTCGCCGCTAGTGATGTGGAACTCGGAACGGCCGTGCTGCTGCTCGAATCCGTCGGTCGTGCCGGGCGACCTGACGGCCTCACGCTCGAGTTCCTAGCGGAGGATGCGGCTCATCAATCCGCCTTCTCGAAAATCAGAAGTCATGCCGAGACAGTGGCCAGCGATGCCAAGGCCGCGCCGGACTCTCGGCGAGAAGCAATCGCACTACTCGGGCACTTTCAAGACGCAACTCCGGTCCTCCTGAAGACCGTACGCGACGAATCGAACCATGAAGTGCGGCAGGCGGCCGTCGCAGCGCTCGCGAATCAGCCGAACTCCGACACTTGGCGAGAGCTTCTGCAGGACATAGGAGGAACCACGCCGACCGTTCGCCGCGCTGTGCTCGAAGCGTCGATTGGTCCGGCGCCGCGGGCAGCTTTACTGCTCGACGCGATCGAAAGCGGCCAATTGAAGCCGGCCGAACTCGATTTGATGCAGGCCAATCGGCTGCGCCAGCATCGAGACATGGCAATACGCGGGCGCGCAGTCAAGTTGTTATCTGCTGAGGCGCCGGCGGACCGAGCCGAAGCGCTCCAGCGCTATCGCTCCGCACTCTCGCTTGGCGGTGATGCTGCTCGCGGCCGCCTTGTCTTCGAGAAGAACTGTTCCACCTGCCACCGCGTCGGCGATGTCGGCGTGAATGTGGCCCCCGATATCAGCGACTCGCGAACCAAGACCGCGGAACAACTGCTTGCGGACATCGTGCAGCCGAACCGAGCCATCGATAACAACTACATCGCCTATAACGTACTGCTGGCAGACGGTACGAACACAACCGGCATTCTCACCAACGAAAGCACAACCTCGATCACGCTGAAGCAACCTGGGGATAAGACGATCGTGGTTTCCCGGGACGACATCGAGGAACTGCGCTCTAGCGGCGTGTCGCTTATGCCAGAAGGGCTGGAGAAGAACATTGAGGTGGCCGCGATGGCCGATCTGCTCACCTACCTCAAAAACTGGCGCTACCTCGACGGCAAGACGCCGCTCGGCAACTAGCCTGACGGTTGCGTCTGCGTCGCTGAATGTGATTCCGGCAGGGAAGCGAGGAAGGCTTCCAGGTGCTGAAGTGTATCGCAATAGGCAGCGTACTGGATCTGCTTGCGGATGCCTTCGTGCATCGCTCGCCCGCCGACGACAAGCTTCGTCTTCCCAGCGGCAGCTTCATAAAGTCTCTGGTAGTCGCTGACGAAGCTCGCCTCGTCAGCGATGTGCGACACGCTCAACCAGAACAGCTGGGGACGGTTCTCCTCAATGGCCGCGATCAACGTGTCGAACGGCAGTGAACTCCCGAGCGATGTCGCTTGCCAACCGTTCTGCCGCAGCACCAGTTCCACGAGCATCGTCGGAACATCATAGAAGTCGCCAGCGGGAGTGCCGCCGAGTGCGATGGCGCCCTCCTTAACGGGCGGCGTGAGCATGCCGCGCAGCTCATGCAGCACACGGACGCAGATGCGACAAGCTCGCCGCTCGCGATAGACCTCGACTTCGCCGCACTCCCAGAGTTGACCAATCTGATGGAAAGACGGCGCGATTACCTCGTCGAAGATTCGGCTCAGACGATGACCGGCCAAAAACAGGTCGATCACAATCTGTCGACAGATCGCATCGTCTGCCGTAACGAGGGCATCACGCAGCGCGTCGATAGCAGCGGCCGGAGCCCAGCGTCGTCTTCCCGTCCCAGCCGGTAGGCCGATAGCGGCGGGGTCCAGAAGTGGATGTTTGCTGGTACGCAGGAATTCCAGCACCGCGTTGACAGTCAGGCGACGGTGCCCGCCCGCCGTGCAGGTCATCGGAATCAGACCGCGATCGCACCAGCGTTTGAGCGAGGACTCGCTCACGCCGATGGCCCGAGCGACCTGTTTCGGGGTCAAGAGGTCAGTCACGGCAGGGTAGCGGACGCCTATTTTGAACGAATTCAGTGCGGCCGCCTACGCAAGCGACGTCGAAACTATAGCACACAACAGGGAAAACGCAAAACACATGCGATCTATATCCAATTGCCTCATAACACCTTAAGGCAATTCCACGGTTGCGATTGAACGTTTTGAACGTTTTTCTGGTTGTCGGCAGGCACTGGCTGCGGTAGGCTTACTTGAACGATTTGAACGTTTTCGATTCAACCGACCTGCCGAGGTGTACCGTGATTGTCGCCGCCCTCCCTGCGAAGCGGGCCTTTCCAAACTCCGACACCAGCACTGCAGGCGATCTGCAAGACTTCGCCGCTCAGCGAGGACGGGGCAAACGTGCCGTTCGCCAGAAGCCAGAAGCAGCCACCGACTGGCAGCTCGTCGCCGAAGAATTGGCACAGCTCGAACCTGAGTTCATCTACAACCCCGCGTTCGCCGACCCCACTGCCGACGATCTCATCATGGCCTCGCCCGCCGATGGACCCGACTCGGAGAGCAGTTGGAAACCCGGCTCGGCCATGCCGGCCCACCTTGCTCGGCTCTGCGAGCGCAAGCTGCTCACCCCCGGCGAAGAACACGATCTATTCCGGCGAATGAACTACTCCAAAGACCGCATTGCAGCACTGCGACAACATCTCAACCCCCGCAAGCCAGACACCGCTTTGGTCGCCCAACTCGACCGCTACGCTCGCATCGCTCAGGCCGACCGCAATCGGATCGTGCAGGCGAACCTCCGGCTGGTTGTTTCGATCGCTAAGAAGTTCGCCGACCCGAAAAACAGCTTCGACGAGTTGCTGAGCGAAGGCATTGCTACCCTGATGCGGGCTGTCGAGAAGTTCGACTACGACCGCGGCTTCCGCTTCAGCACCTACGCCACCCTGGCCATCCGTCGCACGCTGAGTCGGACGATTACCCAGGCCCAGCGCGATCGCACCCGTTTCGTGCCCACGGAAACTTCGCGCCTTGAGGAAACCTCCAGCGAAAACTCGGCGGAAGGATGGAACGAACAGCGTTGGGAGGACCTGCGCAGCACTCTGACCCGGCTCCTGCACAAGCTCGATCCGCGCGAGCGAGTCATTATCCGCAGCCGTTTCGGTCTCGACCGCACCCGACAGATTCGCACTCTGCAAAGCCTCGCTCGAGATTTTGGAGTCTGCAAGGAACGGGTTCGCCAGCTCGAAACGCGCGCCATGTCCAAACTCCGCGCCATGGCGGAACAAACCAGGTTGGAAGCGGGTGACGCAGGGATGCGGTAGTTTCGGTCGAACCAGTACCCGCTGTTCCGGACAACGACGAAGGTCGATACTCCTGACATGACCTTCACGTTCATCCGCCGCTGTGAGCTTCCGGTCCCAGCCGACGAAGCGTTCGCCTGGCACGAACGCCCAGGGGCTTTCGAACGGCTGTTGCCTCCCTGGGAAAACGCTCGGCTTCTTCGCCGCCAAGGTGGCATTGAAGACGGAGCGAGCACCGAGCTGGCAATGCGCATCGGGCCTGTTCCCGTCCGATGGCGAGCAGAGCATTTCGGGTTCGAGCAGGATCGGCAGTTCTGCGATCGCCAGGTCTCCGGGCCCTTTAAATTCTGGGAGCACACGCACACCTTCGTTCCGGGTGGAGCATCCAGTTCTACCTTGGAAGACCGCATCGAGTATCAGCCGCCGCTCGGCAAGCTCGGCTCGCTCCTCGGTCGTCGAACGATCCAGCGCAAGCTGGAAAAAATGTTCGATTACCGCCACCAGGTAACGCGAGCGGACCTGGCCGATCATGCGACGTACCGGGATCGACCGCGTCTGCGAGTTGCGCTGACCGGCGCGAGCGGGCTGGTTGGAAAGGAATTGGCAGCGTTCCTCAGCACCGGCGGCCACCAGGTGATCTCGCTGAAACGAGGCTCCACCGCAGCGGGGAGCGACAAGCGCGCCGGCCAGTGGAACGTTGAAACTGGTGAGATCACCATTCCGGGCGACGAACCGCTCGACGCAGTAATCCATCTGGCAGGCGAAAGTATCGCGGCGGGGCGCTGGACCCCTGAAGTGAAGCGGCGGATCCGCGACAGCCGCGTAGAAGCGACTCTCCGACTGTCGGAAGCACTCGCGCGCATGCCCCGAAAGCCGGCTACGCTTCTTTGCGCCTCCGCCATTGGTTTTTACGGCGACCGGGGGGACGAGCCGCTGAGCGAAACGTCCTCCGCGGGCGAAGGTTTTCTGGCCGACGTCTGTCGTCATTGGGAAGCCGCCTCGCAAGTGGCTCGGGATGCCGGAATCCGCGTTGCCCACGCCCGCTTTGGAATGATCCTTTCGCCGCGCGGCGGTGCCCTCGCAAAAATGCTCACGCCGTTCCAACTCGGCGGCGGCGGACCAGTCGGCAACGGCCGACAAATCTGGAGCTGGGTCGCCATCGACGATGTGGTCAGTGCGTTGCACCACCTGCTGATGAATTCGCAGATCGCCGGCCCGGTCAATCTCATCGCGCCGCACGCCGTCAGCAGTAAGCAGTTTGCGAAGACACTCGGCCGAGTGCTCCACCGCCCAGCGGTCATCCCAATGCCGGCGACCGCCGCACGTCTGGCACTCGGCGAGATGGCCGACGAGTTACTCCTCGCCTCGACGCACGTCGTTCCGCGCCGCCTGTTAGACACCGGCTACCGCTTCCGGTTCGCCGATTTAGAAGCAGCCCTGCGTCACTTGCTGGGCCGCTAACAAAAATCCCTAATTCGCCTGACTAAGCATCACGAGTGCGCCAGGGTGGCGGAGCCTAAGCGAAGCGTGGCCCCGTCTCTTCAAGTTTCAAGCACAGCCGCTACTTCACCGGCTCCAAACCGAAGTCCCGAATCGTCAGCAGCGTCTGCAACGAATACCCCCGAGCCTGCAGCGCCTCCGCGCCACCCTCCAGACGATCGATGATCGCCATCACGCCGCGGACCTTCAGACCAAACGCCTCGACCTTCTCAATCGCCGCCAGCGAGCTGCCTCCCGTCGTCACCACGTCTTCGACAATCACGCACGACTCACCCGAAGCAACGGGCCCTTCGACATCGCGCCCCGTTCCATGCCCCTTCGCTTCCTTACGGACGATAAAGCCCTTCAGCGACTTTCCGCTCCGACCCGCCACAGTGATGATCGCCGCCGAAATCGGATCGGCGCCAATCGCCATGCCGCCGACTGCATCGGGCCAGTCGTTGCCCAGCAACTCCAACATGCCGTCGGCAATCAGGTTCGCCCCCGTCGAGTGCAATGTCACGCGCCGGCAATCGAGGTAATAAGTCGATTGCTTCCCAGAAGCGAGCGTAAACTGCCCGAGCTTTAAAGCTTCCTGCCGAACCAGGTCCATGAGCGCTTGCTTGTCGTACATCATTCCCTCACTGTTTGACTGAGGGAAACTTCTACCGCGCACGACCAGCGTCGGACAGGGGGCGGCTAAGAGACACGACCGAGAGTCCCCGTTCGCCGCACAGCACAGCCAAATAAAGAGGTAGCTGAATTCGCCAGAATTCAGACAAAGCCACGCTCAACGATTCGCCGGCCCAACCGGCAACGCATCTGAATTCTCGGAGAATTCAGTTACAGCGAGCGCGTTCGCCAGCAATTGATGACCGCTAACGAATCACCACTTCCGAGCTCAGCGACAGAATGCCGTACACATCCTTCGCGTCCTGCGGGCTCAGGCTGATGCAACCCAGTGGCGCTCCGCCAGTCGGCTGCAGCGGGCTACCGTGAATCGACATCTCCTGCCCCAGATCCATCCACACTCCACCGTATGGATTCGTCGGATCGCTGGCAGGAATCGTTTGACCGTCGCGGCCGTAATAGACCCGATCGAGTCGCTTGTCGACGACCTTATAGGGCCCCGGTCCCGGCCGAGGCATCTCGCTGCCCACCGTGAATGCAAAGCGCCCGGCGTACAGTTCATTTAAATAAACCGTCAGCTGACCCCGTCCCAGCTCCACTTCGGCTCGGAATGGCCCCTTCACAACTTTCAGCTGCGTGCCAGCCACCACCAACTGCGGATCCTTCACGACGTCGGAGTTGATGTTCTGCAGCAACTGCCACGGCACATTGAACCGCTCCTGAATATCGAACAGCGTTTCCTTCGCCCGAGCTTCGTACGGCAGTTCCAGCAGATGCTGCTTCGAGTAAATCACCTTCGCCGCGAGTGCATCGAGCCAAGGCACCATCGCCTCACGGTGCTCCGCTGGCATGGCCGGATTGCTATAGTGCGTCGACAAAAGGGCCAAAGCTTCCTTGAACTTGGTCTCCGCCACAAGCTGCTCAGCTTGGGCCCACATCTGACGCAGAGAATACTCGGTCAGGGCATCGCTCTTCACTTCAGCCGATGCGCCAGCGACCGCGCCTGCCGATCCATTCGATAGGCCGGAGTTCACGCCGTAGGCAGGCTGCACTCCACCACCAGCAACGTCGGGCCCAGCGGTCTGCACCCCCGTAGAATAAGCACTTCCTGCTTGAGCCACTCCTCCTTCAGCAGGCGGAGCGTCCGACACACCCGCCGTCGACGCACTGGTAATGTTGTACCGCGATCCGCCACCATAGCCGGGCGTGGATGCTCCGTAGCTTGAGCCACCACCGCTCGCGCTCGGGCTGCTGCCATACAGCGAAGCGCCGTAGCTGGAAGCGGCCGGGCTGGAAGATCCATAGGCCGATCCAGCCGAAGATCCTGCACCCAGTGACGAATTGGGGGCACCTCCCGCAGCCATGCCAGCGGACGGAGCAGCGGGTCGCGACAACTCGGGCGGAGCGCCCACCGGAGAGGGCAGGGCAGGGGACGCTGGCGAACTAGCCACGCCCAAGCCATGCGCTGCGCCCGTCTCCACGGCCAAATGGGGTTCGGCGTGGCCGTGTCCTGCGGGGGTTCCCGCACTGAACTCGATGCTCGGCCCCGGATCATTCGTGGCCGACGTCGAGGCGCCCGGCAGCGGAAACTCGCGCAGCCGATCCGGCTTGCTCAGGACGACATACACGCCGTACAGCACGCCCAACAGCACAACGATCGTGGTTCCGGATTTCAGCGTGTTCATTGTCCGTCCTCCCTGACGTCCTCAGCCGCACCCGCCGGATTCTCCAGGAGAACCGCCCCTTCCGTAAGGCTGAACCGCGGGCACAGAACACTAGCGCCGAGCGATGTTAGGAAAAAGCAGCAAATCAAACCAGACCAATCGCCAGACCACCCAGACTTCCCACCGTCCAAAGTACGCGTAGCTGAATTCGCCAGAATTCAGACCAACCCGCAATTCCACATCGTCGAAGAAGCCGCTCGCAAAGAGCGGCACTAACCGTCAGTACTGAACACCACCCCCGCGAGTGGTTTTCACAACATATACGCACGGCGGCACAGCACTAACAACCGCCTGCTAGTCAACAACTTAGGCGGATTCGTGCTCAAACCACCACAATACTTTTTCACTTCCGCTGAACAGGGCGTTTCAACATTCCACGCCTTCGTCTGCAACATCAATTCTAGTCATCGCCGTCGGCTAAATGGCCGACGGCGCTGAACACCACCCCTGCGAGTGGTTCTAACAATACTTGCGCTCAGTGATCAATGGCCGAGAAGTCTCACGCCTGCATCACTTTATGCGATTTCAGCCCGCGCCGTTCACAACCCCTTTTCATGCCATTTGAACAGCGATATCTGAGCCCGATCGTCGCAAAGGACTGCTCCACACGCCACCGAATTTCCAAAGAGCCACCAACGCCAAACGCGACCTGCACAACACCAGACGACTCTTCTGACGAGCGCGTAACCTTAAGAACAAGCTCGCCGCCGCCCCACGCCGACCGATTCAACAGTTCGCAGACCGCGCAGCGTCAACCGCCTCACGCCCGCTGACGCGACGAAAGGAGAGGAGTGACTCACAACCTTACCAAATAATTTACAATTAGTCAATAGTTGCTAACCGCTCCGCAGGCGTCGCCGATTGTCGTTTCCTGGAATAGTTCTTCAGCTTCTAAGCGAAAGAGGCGTGACGGGTCCGGCAGAACACCCGCCCAACGAGCGTTGCTGGACCGCCAAAAGTTACTTCGCGATTGATTACATGCTCGGGCTCGACCAATGGCAGCGTTTCCCCATCAGTTCAGCCTCCGCAGCTCCTTCGCTATGCCGATCTTTGTCGGCGCTTACTTTCAGGTCCGCGGCAGCGCAACTCTGCAGGCCATGATCGGCTGGTCTTTGCTCTGGGCAGTTGCGGCAGCCCTTTACCGGTCGCTTAGTGAAAGACCGAGATCGAGCGGGTTTCTCAAAGAGGCTGCCCGAATGGGAGCAGCGACGGGCGCTCTCGTTACGTTTCTGCTGACCTGCCCGGTCGCCATCGAGTTGCTTACTCAATTCGCGATTGAGACGAATCATGAGTACTGGAACTGGTACCGCGACTGGCCGCAGTTCTGCTGCCAATTGTTCGTCGTGGTCACAGCGGGCGCCTTCCTCGGAGCGGCGTCAGGCGTACTTGGCTCACTCCCGGTCTTGCTGAGTCGCCGGAACTAAGTCGTAGGGCAGGCTCCCGCCTGCCACCTCTTTATGCAACCCGTCGAAGGTTGGCAGACCAAGAAGGCAGGCAGGAGCCTGCCCTACTCTATGGTCGCGCGCAATCGACAGGGCTCAGGAACGATGGCACAAAAGTCGGAGGCGTGCCGCTACTTCATCACCGAAGCATCCACACCCGGAGCCAACCGCGCCTCTTGCTCCAGGCCGGTCAGGAAACCTTTGGCGGCCGAGTATTCCATGGGCGGCATGAAGTCGATGCGGCGGTGGAGCATAACTTGCATCTCGTCGGTCAGCTCGCGCACGGTTGCGTGAAATTCCGTCTCGGCGCCAACGTCTTTGCTGGTTCGCTTCTTGAAGATCTCGTCCAGGGCCGTGCGGTGGGCAGCGAACACCGGCTTCGAAAGTATGCTGGGCCACGTCAGCCGGCCATTGAAGGGCTCGTATTGCGTCGGACCGAGGCGTTCGGGGGCTTCCTTCTTCGCGATCGCCGCCATTTGCTCGGTGGAGAACCGCTTGATCTGGCCGAGCGTCAACTCGTAGTTGACGCGCTTGGCCTCCCAGTAGTTCCCGAGCCCCTTCATCCGCGTATCGACGTTGAGCGACCGAGCTTGCTCCAAGCTCTTCAGGGCTTCGGCCGACAGATAGTTGTAGTTCGCCTGGCCGCGAGCCAGTTCGGCCTCACCCCGAAGAATTCCCTCTTCAATCGTGGGCTGATACTGACCGCTGCCCACATACGAGCCGGTTTCCGTTGCCCCGATCACGTCAACGGGCGTAACGGTCCCTCCACCACTCTCTTGAGCACGAAGGCTGCTCGACACCAAGACCAAAGTGACAAGAACAGCGGATCCAAGGGCAAGTTTCACGTTTCGATCCTTAGGTTTCATGCCGACCGAACGGTCGGCATTGGATTGGCACACAGACCATAAGCATTCGTTGTGCCCGAAACCAACAATCGCTCTTTCCACGACTCCGGCGCAACTGGCGCCTGCGACCCGCACCTTGCGACCCGACCCCTTAGTCGCCGCTGGGCGAGCGGCTTCCATCGAGACCGAACGAAAGATGGCGGCCGCTGCTGGATCGAGTGCCTCGATTGTTTGACCGAGCTTGCCGCAATGCGATCGGGCAACGGAAGAGGCCGCCAAATCGTCTCCAGTACGAGAGCACTTAGATTGCTACGTCCGCGGTTCGCAATGGGTAGTCGGTGCCGCGGAATCGTAGCGGGTCTTGCCGTTCATCACTCGGCCAGGCAAAAGGGACCGCTAGCAGATTGACGAGCTCGCCAACGAAAATTTTCTATTTTTTATTCCTTCACCCAACTTCCTTCTTTCTTTATGCGAAATATTGACATGGTCGGAGTAGCGCATTAGTTTCCGATCTTCTAATCTCTTTTCTAGTGCCAGCGGCGGCTTTCTGACCCAGGGGAGGCCAACTCACCAGTCCAGCGTGGCGTCGGACCGCTGAGGTGAGGCGGAAGATCTTTCAACGACGGGATCTCTAGCCCGCTCCATGACGGAATGCCGGATGGTGGGGCTTCTATCTGTGGCTAAATCAAAATTGTTCTTCGCTTCATAACTTTGTCGCATCCTTTCCTCTCCAAGGAGCAGTGTATGAACCGTCGCCAGAGAAGGTCAGCGTTTACGCTGGTTGAGCTATTGGTTGTGATTGCAATCATCGGGGTGCTTGTGGCACTGCTACTCCCGGCCGTGCAAGCCGCACGCGAAGCGGCTCGGCGCTCGCAGTGTGCCAATAACCTGAAGCAAATCGGCATCGGCTTGCACAATTTTCACGACACCCACGGCGTTCTGCCGCACGGCCAAGCCCGCACCGACGACAAAGGCTATGGCTGGGGTACGATGATCCTGCCCTTCATTGAACAAAACAACATCTACGATGCCTTAGTCGCCGCTGGCGAAGTACTCGATCCTCGAGGAGTGAGCAACGCGTCGGAGTGTAATTGCGCCGAAGCGAATTACGCTCCGCGAACCGTGCTGAAGGGCTTCATTTGCCCCTCGGATGTGATGCCGAACGTGGCAGGGGCCCTCGGCTGCGGCAAGTCCAATTACGTCGGCTGCTCGGGCAACGACGGCGGTAGTGGCGACAAAGGAGGCATGTTCGTCCGCAACAGGACCAAAGCCATGCGACTGGCCGATGCCACCGATGGCACGAGCAATGTGATCGCCGTCGGTGAAATCACCGGGCTGATGTTCGACGGGAAGATCCTCGACGGCAACAGCGTGAATAGCGGCCGCGGCTTCGGTCTCTGGGTTGGCAACACAACCGACACGAAACACGACGCGGAAACCTGCGTTCGCGCTGCGACGACAACGCGCACCATCAACGTCGCCTCAGCGGAACGACAATATGCCTTCGCCAGCGTCCATCCGGCCGGTGCGCAGTTCGTCTACCTCGATGGTTCCGTACACTTCCTTCCCGAAACCATGGATGTGACCACGTGGGTGAACATGGGTCTAAGGAGTGACGGCGCGGTGGTCGCGGTGCCCTAACGCGGCGGTCTGACTCGCAGCTTCCTGGCAGCCATCATGCACGCAATCCACGAAGTCCGGGGCGGTTCCTTGCCGCCTCGGGCATTGAATTGCTTTTCACCTTGGGAACTCACGATGAATCTGCGAAGTATCTTCCCTCTGGTAGCGACCAGCCTCTTGCTTCTCTCCGGTTGCGGCGGTGGGGCGTCGCTCGCCGAGGTCTCGGGTAAAGTCACGGACGAAAACGGTCAGCCGGTCACTTCTGGCACCATCACGTTCAATCCTGTGTCCACTGGCGATGGAAACCCGGGCAAATCGGCGTCGGGTGAAATCGGCAGCGATGGCACCTATAAGCTATCAACCTACAAGGCCAACGATGGCGCCCAGCTTGGTAAGCATCGGGTGAGCTATTCGCCGCCCGCCGGCGACGACGATGCGCCGGCGTCCAGCCGGCCGAATTACACCGTGAAAGGCGGAGAGATGACTGTCGAGGTAAAATCGGGAGCCAATGACATTCCCATTAGCCTTCAGCGACAGTAGTTCGGCGTGATTGATCGACATCAGGGCCGGGGCCCAGCGCGGCGCCGAAGTTCGCAGCCGCCGCAGGCTGCCGGCGAGTCCATACAGCAGGTAGGCTCGGCACAAAAGCCTCGCCTCTCTTGGACAACCTGCTTTCGGCCGCAGCCCATCCATAGCATCGTTTTCTTCCGCGTGTTGTTCGGCGCGGCGATGCTTTCGACCGTTTGGGAGTGGTGGATCACCGGACTCTTTCAGCGCGAGTTGATCGACCCCGGTTTCCACTTCACCTATCACGGTCTTTCTTGGGTCCGGCCGCTTCCTCCAGCCGCGATGTGGGCCGCCCTTGCGTGCCTGGGACTCGCCTCGGTCGGTATGATCGTGGGCTTGTTTTATCGACTGAGTACGATCGCCTGCTTTCTGCTCTTCAGCTTCTTCTTCCTGCTGGAGAAAGCGCTCTATCTCAATCACTACTACCTGATGGCATTGCTCGCGTTAGCGATGTGCTTTGTTCCTGCACATCGCTGGTGGTCCGTCGACGCTCGGTTGAGACCGTCGCTGCGCAGCGAACGGATTGGTGCCTGGGCACTCTGGTGGCTTCGGTTTCAGGTGGGGCTGCCCTACGTTTACGGTGGGCTCGCCAAGCTCAACGGCGATTGGCTTCGCGGGGCGCCAATGAATATTTGGCTGCCGCAGACCTCGCTCCGCCATCTGCTCGGGCTGATGGTGGATGAGCTTTGGTTCGCCTTGCTCTTCAGCTGGGGCGGGATGGTTTTTGATCTGGCGATCGTGCCGCTTTTGATGTGGCGGCGAACGCGAATCTTCGGCTTCTGCTGCGCTACGGCCTTTCATCTGACGAACGCGACGATGCTGGAGATCGGCGTCTTTCCCTGGCTCATGATCGGTGCGACGACGATCTTCTTTGAGCCCGACTGGCCGATGCGACTGTGGTCAGGGTGGAGTCGGGCGCCTGAATCGCCCGCATCGCCGGCTGAGCCGGTTGCTTCGGCCGAGCTATCCCGGGCGATGTCGCTGGCGGTGCCCGGGTGGCAGAAAGTCGGCCTGGTCCTGCTCGCGGTCTATCTTGGTCTGCATTTGATCGTGCCCTTCCGGCACCTTTTGGTGCCGGGCGATGTGAACTGGACGGAGGAGGGAGACTATTTCTCGTGGCGAATGATGCTCCGCTCCAAGAAAGCGGGGGTGCAGTTCATCGCCTTTGATCCGCAGCACAGGAGCGCTCGGAATCTGGATGTGTCCTCGCTCCTTACAGCACCTCAACTGGATCGGCTGGGCTCCGACCCGGAGATGATGCGGGAGTTGGCCCAGCACCTCGGCCCAGGGCTTCGGCAGACGTCGCCGGGCATTGAGGTGCGTGTGATTGCCCTTGCCTCGCTAAATGGCCGCAAGCCGCAGCTGATGATTGATCCGCGCGTCGACCTATCGAGTCAACCGCGTCGCTTTGGTCATCAAGGGTGGATCGTTCCCTTGCACGAGCCCTTTCGCTCGGAGCCGTGGGATGTGCCCATGCATGAGTGGCACCAGAACGTCGACCTGTCGCCTGGAACACGGTAGCAGGCGAACTCGAGGAATCCATTCCGGTTAGATTCGCCGGACCTTTTTACGGTTGGCGATAGCCGAGTGGGCGGGCAGAGATCGATTTCGCTTTTGCGGGATCGGTTTCGAAGAGGGCAAAGCCCTGCTCGGTTGCCTGCTGCGGCAGGAACTGGATGTCGAACTCAGAGCTGTGCTGCTCGCCGCCTTCGGTCTCCAGAGTGACTTCGACTCGTACGTTTTCGGCAGTCTCATCTCCTCGGTTCGAGACGAATACCGGCACGGCGTAGTAGCGGCCCTGCTTTTCCGGTCGGCCGAGTTCGACCTCCAACTGGGCTGGCTCGCGCGGCGTATCATGCCAGATCTCGTAGCCGAGCACGCCGACTACCGTCAGCACGAGCACGCAGCCGACCGCGAACACGGTCCACTCCAGCCAGTTTTTCGATTCGTGCTCAGAGATCCGGATCACAATGCCTCGCTATTGAATGAGCAATCGCCCCGCCGACGAGCCGAGCACGGCGGGCAGGGCAAGCACCACCGTCTGGGCGAGGATCGCCGGTGCGGACTGCCCCTGAAAGCGACCAAAGAACCAGAGCATGAGCGCCGCGGCCACCAGGGCAACCGCATAGCTGCTCACGACGCCGTAACCGCCCCAGAAACCCGCATCGCGTCGCACATGACGGTCCGATCCGGAAAAGCCGCTGAAGTTCAGCACCAGGGCACACACCAGCAACGAGAGGAGCATCAGCCCGAGCAGCATAACGGGGGACGCTTCGACTCCCAGCATGACGATTTCTTCCGTTGGAGCGACATTCGAAGCGATCAGAATCGCGCCGCAGAAACCCAGCACCAACTGCTCCCAGGCGTGCGGCGGCTTGCCAGGCTTGGTAACGGCGCGCTCTGCGACCGGTGGTCGTTCGCGATTTGACCCAGAACGAGTCTCTTTCCCGTTGGCAGCCGATTCGCCGTTCATGCCAAGCTGCGCCGTGCCAACCGATACGCCGATCGCCACCGTCATGCCTTCCATGACAATCTTGCCGACCACCTCGGCCAGCGGCATGGAGAGCGAGATACGCTCCATGAGCGCTAAGATCACCGTGGCCACGATCAGCCCGATTCCCATCTCTTCGATCGAATCGATCATCACCTCTGCAAAGCTCGCATCGTGGTGCATACCGCTGTAGCGGTTGTAACCGAGTAGCACGAGATAGGTGAAACCGACATAGATCAGCAACGTGGTCGGGTTAGCGATGAAGCCGTGCCACCAGACTTCCATCGTATAGATGAGCGGCAGGCTGAAGAGCAACCCGCCGGCCACCCCGCGACCATATTCCTCGAGCGATTCACGGACGGGACGTCGGTGCTCGCTGGTCTTGCTGGGGTTCATGTCTGAACGTGTGATAGTGATCGATTGCGTTTCTTAGACCCTGATCCAGCTCATAGGGGCCTTTGGCAATCAGGCAAACTTCGGGCTGTCGGTCGCTTACCAATCTCGAGGCGCAATCAATTCCTCGATGTCCGCCGCGTCGAAGCCATACGCCTTAGCAATCGTCGCGAAATCGCTGGCGATTACTTCGCGGGCCACAGTCTCCATTTCGCTGTCTTGCTGCTCAAACTCCTGAGCGAGCTCGTTGAACTCCTCGGTTGCAGCGTGGGTCAGCACGTAAAGCTCGTCGAGCGACTTCGGCTGCTCGGTTTCGATTCGCTCACATAGCCGCACGAGGATTTCTCTTCCCTTATCCACGAGGTTGTCGGGGAAGTAATCGTCGTCGTACATCTCCTGCAGGAATGGAAACGCGGCCATCTGCGAATTCTGGATTGCCATGGTCTGTACCTCTCGGTGATGTCCAGCAGCTCGCTCGTAGGATAACGGGCGGAAGCTGCTGCGTCACGTCGTGGCTTGGCCGAGGCAGCAACAAGCCGTGCGGAGACTAGAAATTCCAGTGGTACTGCACGTAGTAGAAGTCGGCGTCGCCGTTGAACAGCACGCCGGGCGTTTGCTTGTAGTAATCGCCGGCGAAGAAGTGCGAGTAGCCGAACAGGACGTCCATCCGCTTGTTGATGGAGTAAGTCGCCGTCAGATCGATCTCGTGCCCCAGGTCGGCGCTCCGCGGCGTGTTGCCGGGGTTGTAGGGGCTCATGTTCACGTTGTACGGCGTATCGTTCTTGTTCTCGAGGAAGAAGTAGTAGTACCAGCACAGCACCTTCCAGCGCTCGTGCGGCGTGAACGTCAGCTGGACGTTCGGCGATTCAATATTGCTGCGCCCGAACAGGTCCATGAACCCCAGATACTTGTGAGCGAGCGGAAAGAGGTGGTTGAAACCATTTCCGGCGCCGCGAGGTTCGCCCCCTTGGGCCCAGTCGTAATAGCCCCAGAGCGTCGGCTTCCAGTCGTGACACTTCCAGCGATGGCCCAGGCCGGCCGTCGCGAAACCGGCGCTGTGGCCGCTGCCGTTCGTGTTTTCGCCGAACTGGTAGCCACCTTCGAATTCCCACAGGAAGGTGTCATCCTTGGCGCCGAGCCAGCGGCTGCCGAGTGTGGTGAACTGAAAATTCTGCGGCGCAAGTGCGTTGTTGTACTGCAGGGCGTAGAAGTCGATCGTTTCGTTCTTGCGACCTTTGTAGGTCGAGAACAGGCCGAAGAACTCCTGCTCATCGATTGCGCTATCGAAGCGGATCGGATCAATTTGCACCGGTTCGGTGAAGAACACGTCGTGGTTCCAATCCTCGCCGGTCCAAAAGAACTTCACGCCTTCGAACGTGCGGCGGGTGTTCGCCCAATCGAGTGGCGAGATCAATCGCTCGCTACCGTAGAGCAATTCCTGACGTCCGATGCGTCCAGTGAGCGAGCCGGCGTCGTTCTTCAGCAACTGATAGTCGATGAACAGGTTGAGCATGTCAGCCCGGTTCACCTCGATGTTGCGCGGTGCGAACGTGTTGTACTGCTCCGCCGCATCGATGAACTCGGCATAGGCCCGCGTGCGCTCGCCGATCTGGCCGTTCATGAAAATGCGTGTGCGATGTAGCAGGAAATCGTCATTGCGACCTGTCAGGCCGAGCGTGGGACCAATGTTGCGGATGTGCCGCTCGCCGTGGTAGCGGGCGCGATACTGGCCGCCCACGTCGAGCGTCACACAGTCGCCGATTTTCATCTGCTTCAGCGCGTCGCCGGGATACCAGTCGTCGTAGAGCGGATTGTTGATGTAGCCGAACTTATTGTTGTAGAAAACGCCGGCATAGGCGGTTGCGACGGCCTTATCGAGTTCGGCTTGCTTCTTCTTGGCGTCGGCGGCGGCCTTCTTTTGGCACTCCGCACAGTTGCACGGGCCCGCCGAGGTTGGTGGGCAGGTTGGGCAGGCAGCGACGGCCGGTGCGGCGTCGAAGGCGATCGACACGGGAGTCGCCGGAATCAACGCGTCTGCTTCGAGCCGTTGCTCTTCTGCAACGGGTCCATCCGTGGGGGCCGAGTCGGGGCCACCTTCGACATACTCAATGAACGGCTGGCCGCTGTACACCTCGGTGTTCTGAGCGGTCGCCCGATCGGCGGCAAATAAAAGAGCAAGAACAGCGCAGGTAGCTGCGCAGCGGCGGAGGGTGTTCATCGGGAGATTTTCGAACGGAACAATCCGAGGTGGGGCGAACGTCTCTCCGCCGAGAAACGAACGTAGGGGGCAAGTTCGTCGGCGACGGTTGTCAGTACCGCCGACCTAACGACTATCGGGAATGTGCGGCGCTCGAATCAAGAACGAGCGGCACGCATGGCTTCGCTTTGCGCAGCCGATCAGGTTTAACAAGCGTTTGCATGCTTTGAACAAAGCACCCAATTTCCTGGCGAAGTTCACTCATCATTTTTCCTTGACACTGCTAACCTGTTGAGTCAACAATCGCTCCTCCCAACTCATCCTTCATTCACATCATGATTCTGGAGTCTGTGCAGATGGCTGCCGCTGTTCGTTGTTGCTCCTGGTCGCTCCTCCTGTTGCCCGCCGTGTTCTTTTGCCTTGCGCTAACCGGCTGCAGCCAACCGGCGGAGGTACCGCAAGAAGAACCTGTGGCACACCTTAAGGCACTGGCGGTGCTGTACGGCCGCTACGTAGGTTCGCATCGCGGCCAATCGCCGCCGAGCGAAGCGGAGTTCAAGAAGTACATTCGCGCGCTCCCGCCGGGCGAGTTGTCGTCGCTCAAAGTGACTGACGTCGACTCGATTTTCACTTCGCCCCGCGACAATCAACCTTACACCGTGAAATACAAACTTCCGCTGCCGCCGCCAGGCCCAGACGGAGCACCTGTCGTCGCTTACGAGCAAACCGGTTCAGGCGGCGAGCGCTACGTGGCCAATTCGCTTGGCGACGTACAACTGGTTGATGCGGCAAAGTTTGAGCAGATGGTGCCGAAGTAACTTGGAATGCTGTTTGCTCTGCGCACCAGGCCTTCGTTCAACTCTCGGCGTTCGCCGAAGCGAGAAGGCAACGGTTTCACGAAAATTTCCTTGACACTGCCAGAAATCCGTTTCTAAAGTAAACGGCGTTCTGGCATCGCCGTGCCGATATCATCTTGTCTCATCTTCGAAGGAGGCGGCGTTTATGTCCCGCGCGCGCATTAGCGTCTTGCGTAGTGGTTTCACACTCGTGGAACTGCTAGTTGTCATCGCCATCATCGGCGTGCTTGTGGCCTTGCTGCTGCCAGCCGTGCAAGCGGCTCGCGAGTCGGCCCGCCGCACGCAGTGCAGTAACCAGTTGAAGCAGATGGGTTTGGCGATTCATAACCATCACGACACGCTCAATCATTTCCCCACCGGCGGGCTGCACCCTTGGTCGGCTGGCCTTACCGACGGCAAGAACCTGGGCCCCGGCTGGGCGTATCAGATCCTCAATTTCAGCGAACAGGCGCCCCTGTATGAAAAGGGGCAAAAGGACGGCATCGATGCGATTCGATCAGCCCCGCTGAAAATGTATTTTTGCCCGTCGCGAAGAATGGCGTCGTTCCAAGCGGGTCGAGCCCTGATGGACTACGCTTCGGCGACTCCAGCCGACGCCCCGGGTTCGTGGGATCAGTACTGGTATGGTAAGGTCCACGAATTGGATTCCTCGAATGTCTATCGAGGTATGATCGTACGCTCGGGCAACAACCGCAGCGCCACCTTTGGCAAGATCACCGATGGCACCTCGAACGTACTTTGCATTGGCGAGAAGTGGCTGAACTCCAAGAACTACGCTGCCGGCGACTGGCACGACGACTGTGGCTGGAGCGACGGCTGGGACCCGGACACCGTGCGCTACACGGGCTATCCACTCTGCAAAGACACGCAGACACCGCCGACGCAGGCCGGCTACATGTTCGGCGGTGCACATCCAGCGGTGTCGCTCGCACTCTTCGGCGATGGCTCGGTGCACAGCCTCTCTTACAATATCGATCCTGTGATGCTCAATCGGCTGGGTGATTGCCAGGACGGGGGAACCATCGATTCTTCCGCCGTCAACTAATGAGACCATTTCTCACCTCGCGCGATCACTACGACCAAGAGTTTTTTTGCGAATTGGTCGTAGATTGATCGTGCAATCCCATAGGGACTCTCGCTAGAATGCGGCCCGGAACAGAGGGCCACTATTCTAGGAGAGCCCTATGCGAAGCGCTGTCTCGCGTCGTGTTGTACTTTGTGTACTCACTCTGTCGGTGGTAGCTGGCGGAGCCTCTTTCGCCAGTCGCGGTGTTTATCTCGTTATCGCTCAGGTAGAACTCGCACGACTCAACGAAGAGCTCGGGACCGACTCGACTCTGGATCAGGACACGCTAAGTCCCGCGAACTGGCAGCAGACGCAAGTGTTTCTCGATGCGGTTCGGGAAGCTCATCTTGCAGGTGCAATAACTCAACCGACGAAGACCACTTCGCAATTGGCGAGCGCCAATTAGCAGCTGCGACTGCTCCGCAGAGTCAACTGCATCCCCACCGCGCGCGTGACGCGAGTTTGACCAGCACGGTTCGCGAGCGCGCAGTGCTGGAGTTGCTGTGTTTTCTGTTGGAGTCGGTCCTACTGCTTATAAGGAAGCAACTCGTTCTGCAGCGGCATTCCTCTTAGTTCGGTCGCGACGACGACGTGCAATCCGACGGGGGAGACGGCCGGATTCCTTCCTTTCGCAGCGCCGATGGTCCGTACCTTGCACCCGGCTGTCGGCTGTCGAGGCCCATCACCAAATTCGGTGTACAGATTTGTTCGCACTTATTGTTAGCCGCCGCTGGTGTTTGCTCTACGGTGAATCCTGGCGGCCCCTCTAGCGCTCCATAGGATGTGTGTTTCGATGGGCGCATTGTTCGTTGGGTGCCTCGCGGCCTCGGGCGGGGCGATGGTCGGGCTGTGGCTCGGGGCCACACTGACATGCGGTCGTTCCCAGGATTTGGAGCTCGCGTATCGTCGATTGCGAAGTGCGGTGGAGCGACTGATCGAGGAGCACGAAGCCCCGTCGGGGCATGCGGTACTCTCACAAGAGATGCACGAACACTTGTGCCACTCGATGGACGAGGCCGATTCACTCGCCTTCGCCGAGTTGCCGCAACGGAGAGCGAAAGCAGCATGACCGCCTAAGCCGCTCCTCATCGTCCAATATCAGTGGCCCCAGCCCACGCGTTGCCAGCCCGTACTGCGTGCGGTAGTGTGAGTCCCCGGAACCTACAAGCGAGACCAGGGGAAGCAAGCATGTCGGCGAAGACGATCTTCAAACGCATCATCGATAAGGAACTCCCTGCCAAGATCGTTTACGAAGACGATCTTTGCCTCGCGTTTCACGATGTGAAGCCCGAAGCGCCAACCCACGTGCTGGTGATCCCCAAGCTTGAGATTCCGCAAATCGGAGCCGCCACCGCTGCCGATCAGGCGCTGCTCGGCCATTTGCTCCTGGCCGTGAACAAAGTCGCCCAACAACTTGGCCTCTCAGACGGCTATCGAGTGGTGATCAACAACGGCCCTGATGCGGGGCAGTCGGTAGATCATCTCCATCTGCACATCCTGGGCGGCCGCCGACTCACTTGGCCGCCGGGGTAAGAATCATCATTAGCCGGAGCGTGACACGCTCCGGAGAACGACGCGTTCGGTCAGGATCTGCAGGTAGGAGTTGAGTCAATCGGCTCTTCTCCGGATCGTGTTACGAACCGGCTAAGCGACGTTCCATTTTTTGAGTTCGTCCGCGCCGTAGGTTATCATCTGGCGGACGCTTTCTGCCCCATTCCTGACTGGCACCGGCGTGCGGCAATGACCAACCCGCGGCCGTAGCTAACTCCCTCAGACACTCAAGCGATACGCCATCCGTCGTATCGTCTCGGAGACCGCTATGAATCCTCTTCGCTGGATGCTTGGTTCACTTTTGCTCGCTCTGCTGCTGGGAAGTGTGCCCGTATTGGCTGAGCCGCTCGAACTCCGCAAAGGGGACCACATTTGCATCATCGGCAACACGCTCGCCGAGCGGATGCAGCACGACGGCTGGCTGGAAGCGCTGCTGCACGCTCGTCACCCGGAGCATGAGCTGACGATCCGCAACTTGGGCTACTCCGCGGACGAGCTTACGACGCGATTGCGTTCGATGGACTTCGGCACTCCGGATCAGTGGCTCCAAGGGGAAGCGCCGATTCCTCAGCAGAACAAACTGAACGCCGACGCGCCGGTGCGAAAAAATCGCTTCGAACTCACGGGCACTCAGGCCGACGTGATCTTCGCCTTCTTTGGCTGCAACGAGTCGTTCGCCGGCGAACCGGGGCTCCCGAAGTTCAAAGCCGACCTGGAAGCGTTCATCAAGCACACGCTCTCGCAGAAGTACAACGGCGAGAGCGCTCCCCGCTTGGTCCTGATCTCACCGATCGCCTACGAGAACATTGGCGATCGTAATCTGCCCGAAGGTGCCCGCCTTAATGAGCAACTGAAGCTCTACACACAGGCGATGGCCGAAGTGGCGGCCGGGCAGAAGGTGCCGTTTGTCGACCTCTATACGCCCTCGCTCAAGCTCTACGAGCAGCAAGAGCCGCTCACGATCAACGGCATCCATCTGAACGAATTCGGCAATCGCCACGTCGCCCGCACGATCGAAGCCGCTCTTTTCGGCCCCAGCCAACTGGATCAGGCCAAGATCGAGAAGCTGCGCGATGCCGTGAAGGACAAGAACTGGCACTGGTTCCACCGTTACCGCGTGACCGACGGCTTCAGTACCTACGGTGACCGGGCTTTCCTCCGCTTTACCGACGGCCAATCGAACTACGAAGTCGGTCAGCGCGAACTGGAGATGCTAGACGTGCTCACCGCCAACCGCGACCAAGCGATCTGGGCGGCCGCTCAAGGCAAGGAGCACAAGATCGACGACAGCAATGTGCCGCCGCACATTCCCGTTGTCACCAACAAGCCCGGCCCGCTCCCAGGCGGCAAGCACGTGTTCCTGGGCGGCGAGGAAGCGATCGAGAAGATGACGATTGCCAAGGGGATGAAGGTCAACCTGTTCGCCTCGGAGAAGGAGTTCCCCGAGCTGATCAACCCGGTGCAGATGGCTTTCGATACCAAAGGCCGGCTGTGGGTCGCCGCCTGGCCGACCTATCCGCACTGGAAGCCGACCGCCGAACCGATGAACGACAAGCTCCTCATCTTCGAGGACACCAACGGCGACGGCAAAGCGGACCAGTGCAAAACGTTCGCTGGCGATCTGCACAACCCGACCGGCTTCGAATTTTGGAACGGCGGCGTGCTAGTGGCGATGGCTCCTGACATCCTCTTTCTGAAAGATACCGACGGGGACGACAAGTACGACGTGAAGACTCGCGTGCTACATGGCCTCGACACAGCCGACACGCATCACACGGCCAACAGCTTCACACTTGATCCAGGCGGCGCCCTCTATTTTCAGGAAGGCACGTTTCACCACACTCAGGTGGAAACGCCCTGGGGCGCGGCCCGCCGCGTGGCCAATGGCGCCGTCTTCCGTTATGAGCCGCGGTCGCAGAAGTTCGACGTGTACGTGTCGCACGGCTTCGCCAATCCGCACGGCCACGTGTTCGACAAGTGGGGCCAGGACATCGTCATCGACGGCACCGGCGCCCAGCCGTACCACGGCACGCTCTTCAGCGGCCACATTGAGTCCCCCAACAAGCACAACCATCCGCCGCAGGTCTACCAGCAGCGCACGCGGCCGTGCCCGGGACTGGAGATCGTCTCCAGCAGCCACTTCCCGGAAGAGATGCGCGGCAATCTGCTAGTTCCGAACGTGATCGGTTTCCAGGGAATTCTGCAGTACAAGCTGCAGGACAAGGAGTCGAGCCTCGGTGCTGTCGAAGTCGAGCCGATTGTCTCGTCGAGCGACCCGAACTTCCGCCCAGCCGATGTCGAGACCGCGCCCGACGGTTCGATCTACTTCACCGACTGGCACAACCCCATCATCGGCCACATGCAGCACAATCTCCGCGACCCCAGCCGCAACAAGATCTACGGCCGGGTCTATCGCGTGACGTACGAAGGTCGGCCGCTCGTAAAGCCGGAGCCCATCGCCGGTCAGCCGATCGACGAGTTGCTCAATCTGCTCGCCAGCAAGGACGATCGAGTTCGCTACCGCACTCGCATCGAACTTAGCGGCCGGAATAGCGACGAAGTGGTCGCCGCCATCGAGCCGTGGCTCAACTCGCTCGACCGCAACGCGCCCGACTACGAGCACCATCAGCTCGAAGCCCTTTGGCAACATCAGCACCACAATGTGCTGAACGCAGCGCTGCTGGAGCGAGTGCTGAACTCTCCTGACTTCCATGCGCGGGCAGCCGGCGTTCGAGTGCTGTGCTCTTGGCGCGATCGGGTCTCCAACAGCCTTGACCTGCTTCGCAAAGCGGCTGCCGACAAAGAGGGCAGGGTCCGGCTCGAGGCGGTTCGAGCGGCCAGCTTTTACACGGTTCCCGAAGCGGTCGAAGTGCCGATCATCGCCGCCGATCAGCCGCTCGACCCCTACATCGAGTTTGTCCACAAAGAGACGATGCGCACGCTCGAACCGATCGTGAAGAGGGCCACCGCCGCCGGTGAACGTATCGCCTTCACCACCGAGGCTGGCGCGCGGTACTTCCTCCGCGGCATGAGCACCGAGCAGTTGCTCGTCGAGCCGCGCAATCGCGCCGTCTATCTCGAAATGCTCTATCGCCCGGGCTTGCGCGACGAACATCGGCAGGAAGCCGTGCGCGGATTGGCCCAGCTCGACGAGCGGCCAGAGCTCGACGTGATCATCGGGGCAATCCATTCGCTCGATGAAAAGGATTCGTCGGTCGACCCTAGCGTAGTGTTCGACCTGGTTCGGCAGCTCACCGCCCGCAGCGCGGCTGAATTGACGAGTGCTCGCGCAGAACTGGAGAAGCTCGCAACCTCGGCGCGTCAGCCGATGTTTCGGCAGATCGGGTTCGTGTCACTCATCAGTGTGGACGGCAGCGTCGATAAAGCGTGGGAACTGGCCAGCGCGAACGCCAAGTCGCTGCAAGACTTCGTCAGCGCCATGCCGCTGATCTCCGATCCAAGCGTGCGCGCCACGCTCTACGATAAGATCGAACCGCTGCTCGATGGCCTCCCGCCGTCGCTCGCCAGTGGATCGAGCAAGGGAACTTTTGGCCGCTATGTGCGGGTCGCACTGCCTCGCAATGGCACGCTGACGCTCGCCGAAGTGGAAGTCTACAGCGGCAGCGACAACGTAGCTCGTCGCGGCAAAGCAACCCAGAGCGCTACTGCGCACGGTGGCGCTGCAGAACGAGCCATTGACGGCAACAAGAGCGCCACCTACGGCGATGGTGGTCAGACTCACACGCCCGAGAATGCCGCCAATCCATGGTGGGAGGTCGATCTCGGCGAGGAGTATCCGATCGATCGAATCAGCATCTTCAACCGGGGCGACGGCGACCTCGGCAACCGCCTCAGCGGCTATACGGTGACAGTGCTCGATAACAGTCGTAATGAAGTGTTCCGCCGCGAGAATAACCCGGCCCCGAAATTGTCAGCCGAATTCGAACTGGCTGGCGGCGGCCCGGAAGCGCTCGTCCGCCGGGCTGCGATGGTCGCACTCACTCAGGTCCGGGGCCAGGAAGGCAAGACCTTCACTCGGCTGAGCAGATTTGTGCGGGACGACGTCGACCGGACCCAAGCGATCCGCGCCCTGCAACGATTGCCGCGCGAAGCTTGGCCGAAGGAGGAAGCAGCCGCGCTCGTGGAAGTGCTCACCGCTCACGTGCAAAAAATCCCGCAGGCCGATCGCACATCGACCGCCGCGCTTGACGCCCTCGAATTCGCCGACGCTCTCACGGCCCTGCTCCCAGCCGATCAAGGAAAGCAAGCTCGGACCAAGCTCCGTGAACTTGGTGTGCGCGTGATCCGCGTTGGCACGGTCTTCGAGCGGATGTCGTTCGATAAGGACGTGCTCGTGGTGCAGGCTGGCAAACCGGTCGAGTTCGTGCTCGACAACACCGACCTGATGCCGCACAACTTCGTCATCCTCCAACCGGGCTCGCTCGAAGAAGTCGGCCTGCTTGCGGAAGCGACTGCCCAACAGCCAAGCGCGGCCCAGCGTCACTACGTTCCTCCATCCGACAAGGTGTTGCTGGCCAGTCGTCTGCTGCAACCACGCGACTCGCAGAAGCTAAGCTTCCAAGCGCCCACTGCGCCGGGTGTTTATCCGTATGTTTGCACCTATCCGGGACACTGGCGACGGATGTACGGGGCCCTGTATGTCGTCGAAAACCTCGATGCTTATCTGGAGAACCCCGAAGCGTACTTATCAGCCAACTCACTAGCGATCAAAGACGATCTGCTCAAGGATCGTCGGCCTCGGACGGAGTGGAAACTGGATGACCTCGCATCACTGGTGGAGGATCTGAAGTCGGGTCGCTCGTACGGCAACGGCAAGCAGATCTTCCAGGTGGCAAATTGCGTCGGCTGTCATAAGTACGACGGCGTTGGCACCGAGATTGGGCCCGACCTGACGAAGCTGGAAGCAAAGTGGACGTCGCTCGACATCCTCAAGGAGGTGCTCGATCCATCGGCCAAGATCAACGAGAAGTACCAGTCGTACACGTTCCTGATGGACGACGGCCGAGTCGTTACCGGGCTCATCGTCGAGGAGACACCCAAGACGGTGAAGGTAGTCGAGAACCCGCTTGCGAAGGCCGCACCCTTGGAGCTGCCGGTGGATAACATCGAGGAGCGAAAGAAATCATCGGTGTCGCTGATGCCCAAGGGGCTGCTGGATAAGCTGACGCGCGACGAAATCCTCGACCTGATCGCCTACGTTTCGGCCCGCGGCGATCGTGGTAGTCCGCTCTTCCAAGGCGGCGGTCACCACGAACATGGTGAGTCGTCTGGTGGAAGCAAAGCGGCAGGACACAAGCACTGAGAGCAAGGGCAGACAGGACGATCGAACAACGACGTAGCTGAATTCGCCAGAAGGCAGGCGATTCTGCAGTCGAATGCCGAAATGTGACGCGTCTGAATTCTGGCGAATTCAGCTACGGGAACCGCATCGGTTGGAGGGTTGCGCGATGGCGACGACCATTTGTCCGGCCTGCAAACTTCCGCTCGAGATTCCGCCACCGATGGCGGGTCAGCCTGTGTCGTGCCCGCGCTGCCGCACCACGTTCAGCTCACCGGTTCCCAGCATGGTGCCGCTGCCGGGCCCGACCCCCGTTGTGGCGCCGTCCCCACCCGTATCCAGCAGCGAAACCTCGACTGCCGCACTGCGTGAGCGGCCGATCACGCTGCTCGATGTTTTCGATCTCAGCTTCAAACGCTACGTGACGCCGCTGATCGTGAAAGTCACGTGGGTGCTCACGCTCTTCTTCGCGTCGATTTGGCTGCTGATCATCTTCACAGTGCTGATGATCGACCTGATGCCCGACACGCCCGCCCACATGCGGCAGCGTCCAGGCCTGCAATTCGATTTGATCGGCGTGCTGAACAAGATCGACCGCGCGTGGTGGCGGACGCTCATCCGCACCGTGATGGTGTCGACTCAGGTAGCCACGGTGGTGTTGTTTGTGCTTTGGATGCGCGTGCTGCTGGAATCGGTAATGGTGGTGTTTCAGATGGCCGCCTCGCTGAAGTCGATCGATCGTAAGACGAAAACGACGTAGCCGTTCGACTGGCATGGGTGGCGGGGCCTAAGGAGCTTCGCGACGGGGCCCCGTTTTTGACGACACTGGACGGGGCCACGCTTCGCTTAGGACCCGCCACCCAAGTCGCGTCGAAGGTCTCTAAGCCGCCTTGGATCGCAGCGCAGGCCGATCGTAACCCCAGCGATCCATCCACGGGCCCAGCTTGACTTCGATCTGCTGCTGCACTTCGGCTGGCAGCGGCGAGAATTTGTTCTTCTGATACTCCGCCACTCCCGCCAGATAGTCCTTCAGCTTCTGCTCAAACGCCGGCGTGTATTCGAGCTGGAGCGTCGCATAGATTCGCTGAATTTCAACTAGTGGATCGCGCACGAGGTCTTCGTACCGTACTTCGACGACATCGCTCGGCGGCAGTTTGGCTGCATCGTGAGCAAACCTCGCCTCCTGGGCCGCATAGTTGTCAAGGAACCGCGTCTTGTAGCAGTCGGCGGGATCGGGCTCCTGCAGTTCAAAGATCGCGAGCCCTTGGTCGGCCATCTTCATGTTCGACGGATACACGGCATACGGATTGCGCACGATATGCACGAACTTCGCCCGCGGATAAAGCTCACGGAACAGTCGCACGCGGGCCGTGTTGTAGGGGCTCTTCAGCAGTGGCGTCTTCCGCGACCAGAATGTCAGCTTCTTCAGGAAGTAGTCGAAGGTGCGCATCCAGTGCGACTTCTCGTCGGCCGACACACCGTCGAAGAAAATGTACTGGTCGTGCTTCGCGATCCGCCGCGGGAACGAGTAGCCCCAGTAGGCCGACTGCCGGCAAAGTCCCGCGATGGCGAACTCTTCCTCCTGCGGCGCGAACATGTGGAACAGCACGCCATCCATTGGCCTGCGGGTGTTCATCAGCGGCGCGAGGATCGGCGTGGTCAGCCAACTCGTCGTCAGGAACCCAGCCGGATTCAAAATATGCGACGTGAGCGGCGCACAGAACTGCGAGTCAAGCGCAAGCATGTTATGCAGATGGGTGGTGCCGCTGCGATGCACGCCGGCGATAAATAGCGGGTCGCGCACCTTGTGGCGAATCAGCAGCGGCGCGAGCAATCGCTCAGGTAGCGACAACACGGTGTTCAGCGTGGAGCCAACCAGAATGGCAATCGTTCGCGGGATCTGTTTCACGCCGATTTTGAATCGCGCATCCCACAACTGCGGCAGCCACAGGTCGAGCGGCGCAAACATCATCAGGTTCGTAAACGGCAAAAACTGCATCAGGCTGCGATCAATCGGCGCGTCGGCCGCTTCGGGCTTTTGTTCTCCCCTGCGGTAAAGCAACACAGCGGCAAACGCCGTCAGTCCAGCGAGTGCCAGCCACATCGCCGGTCCCTGCCGCAGGTTGTTGTCAGGCAGCCACCAGGCGACCGCCTCACCGTTGGGCGACACTCGAAAGAGCTGAATCTTGTGAGCAACATGACGAGCGATCTCATAACCGGCGAGCAATCCGGCCGGTAACGCGAGGCTGCCGCGTTGTAACCGCAAACAGATCACCAGAGCAAAGGTCAGCGTTGCGCCGATCCCGGCCCGCCATGCAGCCGCCGAGACGACCCCGCTTGTGCTTTGCAAAGCCGTCGACAGGCCGAACAGACCAGCGGCAATGGGAACGGCCAGCCAGGCCCGGTAACGGTCGCGAAGAATGCTCAGCAGATAACCACTGAACAGCACGAGCTCGATCACGCTGATCGGGATCGCGCTCATTCGGCTGAGAGCGGCGCCGAGTGCCCGCTGCAGCGTCAGTCGTTCCGTGTGCAAAGTAACCGCGCCGCAATACCAAGCAGCAAAGCAGTACGCGAGGAAAAAACCGCTGCCGAGCAGTAAGCCACGAAACAGATCTCGCTGCCAACGGTTTCCCACTGCCAAGCCATAGTCGGCAGCCGGCCGATGGTCGTGCACCATGACTACGATCAAGCACCCGAAGAGTGCCGCTGCCAAAACGCTTCGGCCGTCTCCGCTGAACACTTGGTAATCAGCTCCGGCAATCGCCACTGCTATTTGCACGCCCGCGGCGATGAGCAGCGCAGCGGTGAGCCAAAGGGCGATCTTCGCCAGCGGCGGCCAGCCGGGAAGGCGGCGAACTAGTTCCGATCGGTTCAGGCCCCAAGTCATCGCGCATCCCTTCGCGTCGCAGGCAGGGGAGGGTGCGGTGAAAAACCGCAAACCGCAGGAGATTACCGGCCGGGTGGAGAAAGCCGAAGGGCAATTGCCCTTAACCGGACGCTAGCACCTACTACTCCATCCCAGGCTCCAGCCTGGGACGAAACTGACGCGAGGCTCTGCCTCGCCAGACCTGCGCGAGGAGCCGCCCGGCAAACCGCCAATGCGGCGCACGGAGGCTGAGCCTCCGGTTAGTTCCGTCCCAGGCTGGAGCCTGGGGCGGAGAGAAGTCACTTCGCCGGCAGAGACTCGAGAAACGCCAGGATCGACGCGAGTTCCTTCACCGTCAGCTTGTCGGCCAGCCCGTTGGGCATGATCGACACCTCGCTCTTCTTCCGCTCGTCGATGTCGTCGGTTTTCAGGAGGTGTACGGTCCCCTTGCTGTCGCGCACCTCGACCTCGTCCCCCGCTTCCCGACTGACGAAGCCTTCAAGCACGCGCCCGTCGGTCAGCAGGAACACCTGCGACTCAAAGCCCTGGGCGAGCTTAGCGCTCGGCTTGAGAATCGATTCGGCAAGCTCCTGCCGCTTGTAGCGGGTCGAGATGCCGCCGAGGAACGGCCCCTTCGGCGTCTCGCTGGTCGAAACGGTGTGGCAGGCGATGCAGTTCTGCCGGGCGAACAATCGCATGCCGAGTTTCGCGTCTCCCTTTTCGCTCTGGGCTGCGGCGACGACATCCTCGTGCTTGAGCGTCGCAATTGTGACCCGATCCTTGCCGTCACCAACCGGATTCAAATCGATCGCCAACTTTTCTGCCGCAAAGAGAGCCGCCTTCTTGATCTCGTCGCTCGGGCTATTGAGCTGAGCCGTGACTTGAAGCACATAATTCTCCGCCCGCGACAGGCCGATAGCCCGCAGCAGCGACGCAGCCGAGGCGGGCTGCTGCCAGGCCTGCTGAATCGCTTCCCTAGCAGCCGACTGCACGTAGCGTGGTGACTTTCGACTCGATTCGGCATGCGTCAGCACCAGGAAAGCAAGTTCGCGACGGGCCGGATTGTTGTCATTCGCCAGCTTTATGAAGTCATCGACTGCGGCTCCATCCCATTCGATTCGGGCGAATTCGTTGCGAGCCTGGACCAGCTCGTTCTGCGGATCATCAATGCCTGCCGCCACGTCGAACGCTTCAACGACACCGTCCAGATCCGTGTTTCTCCCCTCCGCTTTGACAAGCGATTTCAGAGCCTTCGCTCGGAGAGCCTGATCGCTCTTCGGGCTCTTAGCGGCGTTTGTCAGAAAGGCGATCGCTTCGTTGGGTACCTTGGCCATGCTGCCGAGCAGTTCGACGACCGTCGCCTGGGAGGCTTCGTCCTTCGCAACCTGCAAAATCAGTCCAGCGTACGGCGTCAGGTCGATCTTGTGCAGCTTCATCTGCTGCAAGTGCCAGCCCAAGCGATCCTGCGGCGCTGCTGCCAGAGCCCCGTTGATTGCCGCGGCAATTGTTGGCGTCTGCTCCCACGCGACGTGCTTGAAGTACGGCCCCGTCGTGTCAGGCCGCGTCCCCCACCACCTGCCATCCCATTCGGCTGGGCGGAAGTACAAGCGGCAAAGCGCCGTGAACGCTGCATCACGCCCCGGCCCGTTGTTCGTCGACGTGAACACGTCAATCAACCCATCCACCACGGCCGGAACGTGCAGTCGCTGCAGCACCTGAGCAGCGCCTGAAACCAGTTCAGGATCACTCGATTTCAGCGCTGCCAAACATGGCCCGGCGGCCTTCAGCCCGACGAGGCTGTTGATCGCCGTATGCCGCACCAGCGGATCAGCATCTGCAGCGACCGGAACCAATTTATCCGCTGCAATGGTCGCATTCAGCCGAGCGAGCCCAGCCGCCGCGACCATCCGCACTCGAGCATCCTTATCGGCCAGCGCGGCTAGAAATGGTTCCACGGGAACCTGACTGATCGAGCGAACGTCGTCAGCAAGTGCCCTTAGAGCGAATTCACGGACCTGTTCATCGTGGGCCAGTTCAACCAGAGCATCGGTCGCCGCCGCTCCACGCAACTGCTTCAGCGTGAAGATGGCGGCCACGCGGGCAGAACGCGACCGTTTATCCGCCGCGAGCTTCAGCAGTTCGGCAGCAACCTCCAGCTTATCGCCGCGCCGCAGCAACTCCCGCTGCGCCGCCAACCTCAGCACATGACTATCGGAACCAACGAATCCGGCAAGCTCCGCATCACTCGCCTGTTTCAGATTCGGAAACTTCTTGGGCTTAGCTCCATCAGCTGACACGCAGATGACGTAACCCACGTTCGGCCCGCTGTAACTGAACCCGCCGTCGCGCCAGCTGCTGATGTAGATCCGGCCACTGCCGTCGACATCCATATCGGTCGGCCGCGGCAGTTCGACAAACGCTTCCTGCTCCGCCTTGAAGCCCGCTCCGGTAGCCGTCAGCGGATGGCGATAGACTATGCTCCGCCCCCAGTCACAGGTGTAAAGCGCGTCGCCAAACGGCCCCGGCACCGACGCCTCCTGTAAGTAGAGCGAACCGCACGGTGAACCACCGCCGTAGTCGGCCAGCGGCTGGACGATCTCCTGCGGAAAGTTGATATAGAGCGACGGATAACCGTACTGCCCACCGGGGATCACATGGCTCAGCCGCACATTCCAGCCGCCGCCATCGTTCGTGTTGTCGCGCGTGAACGCATTGAGCAGCGGATCGACCGCCACGTCGTAAATGTTCCGCTGCCCGCGCGAGACAATCTCCAGCCCACTGCCATCAGTCCGCACCCTGGCGACGCCACCGCCATACAGCTGCAGCTCGGTACCGTCTTTCCCCTTGGCCTTCACAAAGCCATAGTCGCCGACGGCGATGTACAGCCAACCGTCGATCGCCAATCGCATGCCGTTCGTCGTGTGATCTGCGCCGCGGAACTTCAGGTCGAAACCGATTCCATCCACGAGCCGTTCTTCGCGATCGGCCCGGCCATCGCCGTTATCGTCGTGATACGCGGTCAAGTGCGGCGGATGTAGCACATAGAGCGTGCCGTCGTCCCAAACCAGTCCGCGCGGGCTGTCCATCGTGGCGAACACGTCGAACTTGTCGGCCTGGCCGTCGTCGTCCATATCGACACAGCGAAGCACCCGACCACGATTGGCGGCGGCGCCGAGCGAGCCATTTTCGTCGATACCGACGAACAGCTCGCCAGACGGCGCGGCCGCCAAGCAGGTCGGATAGCCAACGGTCGGCGGAGCAGCAAACAGCGAAACCTCAAACCCCTCCGGCGCCTTGATACCCGACAGCAAGCTCTTGCTGTCGGCTTTGACCGACTTCATCGCTCCCACTGGCACTTCGCGCTCGGCCATCTCCTTGCCGAGCACTTCGAACTCGAAAAAGCTGCTCCAAGATCCTTCCTGCAGGCCGCTCACCTTGATCCGCACGTAGCGGATGCCGTCGGCCGTGAGTTTGTGCTCTTGCTCCTGCGTCCGCAGGTCGTTGTTCGATTTGTCGACGAGCGTTTTCCACTCCTGGCCGTCGGCCGAGCCTTCAATGGTGTAGTCGTACTTCTTGCCGTTGTGCTCCCACACAATGCGACAACCGGTGATTGCTTCGGGCTTCTGCAGGTCGACCTGCCACCACTGGTTGGGCTCGGCATTGTGAGCGCACCAGCGAGTCGATGGATCCTCATCGACCGCATTGTCTGGCTTGTGGTTGACTTGCGAGTCTTTTTGGTGCGACGACGAAGTCGTCGGCTTGGCTTTGGCCAGGTTGATCGGCGCGAGCACCTTCTTGGTCTGCTTGTTGGCGCCGGGCTTTGCGGGCGTGGGTGTGCCTCCCTTGTTCTCGACCTTCTTCGCCGTCGGGTCAGGAACGTGTTCGAACTTCGGATCCTTGGCCGGCTTCAAATAATCGTCGTTCAACTTGTCGCAGGCCCAGAGCAAGCCGCGCGTCACATAGTTCTGGAAAACCGGATCGTTCATCTCCTCGTTGTGATGGCCGATCGTGGTGCCAAACACGCGAGTCTTACCGCCGTAGAGATTCGTCCAAATCACGACCTCGTTATTCTTCGTGTCGCGGCTCATTGCATGAGCGAGCGGCGTGGCCGTCGGCCAGAGCTTTTTGATGATGTACAACTCTCCCTTGGGGGTCGACCACTTCTCGCCGAAGTCCTTCATGATCGGATCGTCGGGCTTCAGATTGATGACGTCGAACGGGTAGTTCGCTCCATGGCCATGCGAGGTGACGCCCAGGAACTCGAACCACTGATCGGTCTTGTCGCGATAGCAGTGCATCGCGCAGTGAATCACCACGGCCGGCACGCCTTCGCGATGTGCTTTGAGGATGCGGGCGGTCCAGGTGGGGTCAGTCACCCCAGCGAAGCACTCGTTATGCACGACGACATCAAAGCCCTTGTACCAGTCGTCCTTTTCGTAGAACGGGATAGCCGTGTCGGTCGTCGAGCCGCCTTGATGCACGATCGTCCACTCGACGTTCGCTAGCTTCGAGATCGCTTCGGGAAGGATTTTCTTTTGGCTGGTGTAGTCGTGACAGCAGCCGCCGGTAATTAGCAGCGCCTTGATCGGCTGTACTTCTTTGTCCGGAGCGAGCTTGTCCTGGGCGACTACCCCGGTGCCCATTGCAACTGAAAGGAAGCCAGCAAGAAACAGTTTCAGCGTGGTGCTCATAGCAAGGTTTGGAGGGCGGATGGGGAGGATATAGCCGACAAGCAGAGGCCCGTCGCGGCGAGCCCTCTATAGTGGCTTGCCGCCGGGCGCAAGTAAAGAGAGTGAGGCGGCAGGCCGCCTGCGAAACGGCACGCCACTCGCAGCATGGGCCCTCCCGATTTCTGCCTCAGCCAAACGGAAGGGATTGCATGGCAACGGTTATCTACGCCGACGGACGTCAGGAATCGACCCAGGACTTTTACGAGCTAGCGACGGGCGACTGGTCATTCATCGACCACGTCGAACTAAAATCATGCGAACGCCGGCTCATCTCTACCTCTCCCGCCGAGTTCTGGCGGCAAGTGCGTGAGCTCGCCGGCGTAGAGCGAGTTGCTTAGCAACCGTCGCTGCGAGAAAACCCCGATTGAGGGTTAAGAGACAGGCAGGGTATCGCGGCTCAGAGTCCTTCGTGCGCCCTCAGCAGCTTGTCGGCCAGATCCTCGATGTAACCGCGTCCCTGGTGACCGTTCTCCAGGTGCTTGAGCACTTGGTCTGGGAGGGCCCGACGCCCGAGATACGCGCCGCTGATGGCGCCAGCCATTGCTGCAATCGTGTCGGTATCGCCGCCAAGGAAGATTGCGTTGCCAATCGTCTGCTCGTAGGAGTCAGGCGTGAGGGCAAAACAGGCGATCGCTGTTACCACCGAGGATTGAGCTTCGATCCCGTTTCCGAAAAGCGGCAGATCCTTCGCGCTGTCGATCCGCGCTGCTCTGCGGAGCGGACTGGCATATTCCGGCGCCGAGCATCGATCGGCGAGTTCCGCAAAGAAGTCCTCGCGGTCAAAGCTGGGCGCTGACGTCGCCAGTCCAACCGCGAGGGCCAATAACTGAGCTCCTTCGATACCAAGCGGATGGGTATGTGTAGGTAAAGCCGAAAGCGAGGCCTGTTCCCAAAGCAAATCTGGTTGGTGATGAAACATCAGACCAACCGGAGCCACTCGCATCGCGGCCCCATTGCCGAACGATCCACCGGGAAAGTGGTTCGCCGCGATCTCACGATGGTCCCGCCCCGCAAGCATGGCATCGAGAATCACCCGAGCCCCTCGACCGTAACCTCGATGCGGCACATAGTTCTCAGCGAACCTGCGGCAAAGCTCGGCATCGTCGATCCGCTTGCACGCAGCCAACGTTTCGGCTACGCCGATCGCCATCTGCGTGTCGTCGGTGTAGTACAGACCGTTTGGAGGAATGAGCTCGAGCAAACGGTCAACGGTTCGCAGCCGCAGCGTGATGTACTCGCCCGAATAGCCTTCGAACTGAGCACCTAACGCGTCACCCAGTGCAAGTCCCAGCAAACATCCGGTGAATCGATCGAGAAGCGTGCGGCCGGTCATGGTCGCTTCTCCGGTTGAGATCAGAGACGATCAATCCCCCATCACTTCGGCTTCGCGGTTCTTGGCCATGTCATTGGCCAGGTTCTCATACTTCTTCGTGAGTTCCTGAACTTGGTCCTTCACCGAGTCGCGCTCGTCTTCGGTCATCTCGCCGTCCTTCTGCCCTTGCTCGGCGGCTTTGTTGCCGTCGCGGCGGACGTTGCGAATCGAGACTTTCGTGTCTTCCGTCAGTTCCTTAATGCGCGCGACCAGCTTGCGGCGGGTCTCGGTCGTGAGTGGCGGCACGTTGATGCGGATGATGCGGCCGTCGTTCTGCGGAGCGAAGCCGAGGCCGCTGCTGATGATGGCCTTTTCGATGTCCTTGATCGTGCTCGGATCGTAAGGGCGGATGACGATCTGCATCGGCTCCGGGGCGCCGACCGAAGCAAGCTGCTTCATCGGCGTTTGCGAACCGTAGACTTCCACCTTCAACGAATCGACGAGGCCCGGATTTGCCCGCCCCGTGCGAATGCCCGAGAGCTGGTTCTTCAGATTCGCAATCGCCTTCTCCATGCGATCTTCAACGTCGAGCAGAATATCATCGGCAGCCATGGCAGCGTTTCCTCAAAACCGCTTGAAGAGTGGGCAGACACGCATCGTATCGCGCGAGCGGGTGATTATCCAGAAGGGAAGGGTAGCCACGGATGGAACACCGATGAAACACGGATCAGGCGGAGTGAGCGATGCGCGACCTATCTCTCCTCTTCCGTGTTCGATCCGTGTCTCATCCGTGGCTAAGTGATCCGCTCACACCGACCCCGGCTTGCTCGTAATCCGCGTGCCGACCTTTTCCCCCTTCACGGCGCGCTGGATGTTGCCATCCTTGCGGAAGTTGAACACGAGGATCGGCACGTTGTGCTCGGCGCAGTGGGCGATGGCGGTAGCGTCCATCACGCGGAGGTTGCGCTCGCGCACCGTGTTGTAGTCGAGTTCGCTGTAGAGCACGGCGTGCGGGTTACGCTCCGGGTCGTCGCTGTAAACCCCGTCCACGCGGGTCGCCTTGAGCAGGATTTCCGCGTCAAGTTCCATCGCCCGCTGCGCCGCGGCGGTGTCGGTGGTGACGAATGGGCTTCCGGTTCCCGCTGCGAGAATGACGATGCGGCCTTTTTCCAAATGCCGCTTGGCCCGCCGGCGGATGTACGGCTCGGCGACGCCGTGCATGTGAATGGCCGTCATCACCCGCGTTTCGCAGCCGATCGACTCAAGCGCGTCCTGCAGCGCGAGAGCGTTGATCACGGTGGCCAGCATGCCCATGTAATGGGCGGTGGCTTCCTGCACGCTGCCGTTTTTGCCTTTGTACTGAGCGCCGCGGAGGATGTTACCCCCGCCGACGACCAGCGCGATCTGGCAACCGAGGTCGCGGGCCTGTTTCACCTGCTGGGCGATGGCCAGCACTTCTTCGATGCCGATGCCGCGCTCCCCGGCGTGGCTAAAGCTCTCGCCCGAAAGCTTGAGGACGACCCGTCGGAATTGCTTGTTCTCTTTCACTTCTGTCGACGCTGCCATGGCTGCCCTGCTCGTGGATAGTTCTCGGTTCTCGTTGCTGCCGATTCTATGCCCCTTGCGGAAATACAAAAAGCCCGCAGACCATCGGCCTGCGGGCTTCTGTGACTTTCGTGATTTCGCCTTCATCTGCGAATCGAGCGAGCCCTGCCGAGGCAGGTCACGCACCAGCAAGCTTATTCCTTGCCGAGTTCCCACAGCACGAAACGCTTCAGCTTCATGTTGTTTTGCTTCGCATACTGGCCGACGGTGATCGACGGCTCTTTGACGAACGCCTGCTCGAGCAAGGCCTTTTCGGCGTAGAAGTTTCGCAGGCGGCCTTCCACCATCTTGTCGACAATGTTGGCCGGCTTGCCTTCCTTCAGCGCCTGATTGGTCAGGATCTCGCGCTCCTGCTCGACGAGCTTCGGATCGATCTCTTCCTTCGTCAGGGCGACCGGTCGCATCGCCGCGATGTGCATGCTCACGTCCTTCGCTGCGACGTCGGTGCCACCTTCGACCTCGACGAGCACGCCCGAAACCGTGCCGCTGTTGTGGCTGTAACCACCGCAGGGACCGTCAAAGCGTTGCATACGGCCGACGTTGAACACCTCGCGGATGCGATTGAACATGTCGTCCTTCACATCCTTCAGCGTCATCCCCGGCTTGCTGGGGGACGGCTGAGCGAGCAATTCGTCGGCCGTCTTAGCGCCTGGGCCAGTGGCAAGGGCCTGAGCCAGGTCGTTGGCCAACTGGATGAACTCTTCACCGCCGGCAACCGGAGCGCTTTCGCACTTCAGTTCGACCACGGCGCCGGACTTCTTATCGACGCCAATGTACAGGCCAAAGCGGCCGAACGCGGTCTCGCGATCGCTGCGGCCCTCTTGTGTGGCGATGCCCTTCTCGCGGATGTAGGCGATGGCCTTGTCCGGATCTCCTTCGCTGGCGGTGAGTGCTTCTTTACAAAGCATCATCGAGACGCCGGTCTTCTTTCGCAGCTCATTCACTGCGGCGGCTGTAATAGCGGCCATGACTTATCTCTCCTGAAACAGGTTGTATTTGCTTATTGGAATGTGCCGTCGCTGGCCGATCGTTCCCGAGCCAGCGAGAAGGCGATCTTCTGGCCCCTCTCCCTTTGAGAGAGGGCTAATGTGAGGGAGAACTAGCCCCGCGAGAAGACGCTGCCTACGCAATCAGAAACAGCTTCGCTGGAAACCGCCCGCACTTCGACCCTCTCCACAAGGGAGAGGGCGAATGACTTGGCGGTTCGCGCTCGGCTGGTCAGACGGCCGTCCTTAGACGTTGCCGTCTTTCGCTTCGCCAGCGCTGGCAGTGACGGGTTCTGGCTTCGCATCCTTGCCGCGGGCGGCGGCAGCGCTTTGCGAGCCGACCAGAATCGCTTCGGCCAGGTGACGAGTGATCAACTCGATCGAGCGGATACCGTCGTCGTTGCCCGGAATCGGCAGGTCGACCACGTCCGGATCGCAATCGGTATCGATCAGGGCCACCGTGGTGATGCCCAGCGAGCGGGCTTCCTTGATCGCGTTCTTTTCCTTGTTCGGGTCGATGACCACCAGGCACTCCGGCATGCGGTTGAGCGTGCGGAGACCGTTCAGGTTGCGGTACATCTTGCGGTACTCGCGAGCCAGCGCCGACTGCATCTTCTTCGAGTAGCTGGCGATTTCCTCGCCGTTGCGGATGCGTTCGACTTCTTCCAGGCGGGTCAGTCGGCTGCGAATCGTGCGGAAGTTAGTCAATGCGCCACCGAGCCAACGCTCGCCAACGAACGGCATGTGGGCCCGCAGAGCTTCGCGTTCGACCGAGGCGCCGGCCTGACGCTTGGTACCAACAAAGAGAATCAAGCTGCCTTGAGCGGCGACTTGAGCCAGGTACTTCTTAGCTCGCAACAGACCGCGGACGGTTTCGCGGATATCGATGATGTGAATGCCGTTCTTACGGGCATAGATGTAGGGCGCCATCTTCGGATTCCAGCGGCTTGCGCGGTGGCCGAAATGAACGCCAGCTTCGATCAGTTCCTTTACCAGGGAATCGCTCACAACCAACTCCTATTCGCCGGATCACAGGCCACGACAACCGAGCCTTTGCCCGATCGCCCAGGATAGAACCTTCGCCGTGCCAGCTTGAAGTGACAGATGCCCCGCCCAGACTGCCCGGACGGGGGAAGACGAATCGCTCAAACTACCACTTTGAGCGAAAATGGTCAATTACGGCTCAAGCTGCCGCATCCGTGGAACAGGCGTCTCGCCTCTTCACCAACTCGCGTCGTTGCACAGGCGAGACCCCTGTGCAACATAATTGACCACTTACAATCGGCAGCCGAGGTGGCCAAGCACCAGTCGCAGCACTAGCGTTTGAACACAAATGCCTGCCCCGTCGGAGCTTCGATGATCGGCTCTGGCTTATCGGCAAAGAACTCGACTGCCGCCGAGCGGGCGCCCGGGCAGTCCGTGAAGCCATGGTCATCCAGCACGATCACGCCACCGGAAACCAGGCGCGGATAGAAGAACTCGAGGCTGTCCCAAGTCGGCTGGCGGAGATCAACATCGATATGCACCAGCCGAAACCGTTGCGACTCAAATCCGACAAAGCATTGCGGGATCCAGCCTTGCGTCAGCTTACAGAACGGGAAGACCGAGAGCAGGTCTTGCGTGGCGGACAGCGGTGTACGCAACTGCCCACGTTGCCAGCCGTGCTCGCCGTCGGCCATGCGATCGGCCTCTTCCGGCTGAGACACCCCATCCCAGGAGTCAAAACCGAGGTGGTACTCGCCGCTTTGGTAACTGTTAGCCAGCGTCTGGCAAATCATCCCCGACCCGACACCACGAAAAACGCCGCATTCGGCGGTTGAACCCCGCAATCCGGCGACTGCGCCAGCCAGTTGAGCCAATTGAAATCTGCGGTCCAGGATTCGTGTCGGCGGATGGCCGTCGATTGCATCTCGTTGAAGGAAGCGGAGATAGGGCTGCGTCCACGTCTGATCGAGCCACCACTTGGCCTTGGCAGGGTAGCCAAATCGGTCGCTTTTCAACCGACTCTTGGCTCGCTTCAAACGTTTCCAGCCGGTTCCGAGACGTGTAAAGGTTGTGGCAAACATACTAGCTGCTTCTAGGAGCGCAAGGGGCGGAAGCCAGGGAAAACGACCAACTAGCCCGCTTTATACGCCCACGCTCTTCATTCCTGAAACAGCGATTTGTGGTTCGTGTTCCCCCGGGCGAACTTATGCCGAGCAAAAAGGGAAACGGATTTGTTAACTCCGCGGAATAGTTTGCCGTCGAGACGGCGAATCCACGGTAGCCTGCGTCTGGCAGAACCCAAATCTTTTCCCCGTCAGGCATTTGATGCTTGCCTTGCCGCGGAAAGTGGGTAGTTTAAGGCTAAGGGTAACGCTTTCTTAAACTAGACCCAGGTCTTGCAAAATCTCTCTCCTGGCGAACTGCCGGGCAGCAACCGAACTTTCATATCCGCAGCGTCTTGCGCTTCCGGAGCTTTGTTTTCATGTCGACCACTCCTGCCCCCAAACCAACCGCCCCTGTTGCTCGCCCGGCCGCCGCAGCTCCCGTAGCTCGGGCGGCTCAGCCCGCACCTCAAGCGCAAGCCCAGCAGCAGCCGCAGGAAGAAGCAACAGTTCCTGCCGGTCCGAGCCGCGGTGGCTTCGTGCTGTTCAACGCCGTGCCAAGCTGGCTCGTCAGCTCTGTAGTGCACTTTGTCGGACTGCTCATTTTGGCTTTGGTCACAATTCCCCCTCCGCCCGAAACCAAGACGCTACAAGTAGTAGCGCCCCCTTCGGAAGAACTCGAAGAGGTCGAGGACATTCAGGAAGAGAAGATCGATATCAACGTGGACGAAACGGTGGTGTCGGACTCGCAAAGCGATGTCGTATCCCAATTGGTCACCGACGTGGTTTCTGTTACCGAGCCGACGTCGGTGAATGTCGATGTCGATGCGGCAGCCATCTCGGTCGAATTGAGCGAGTTCGGCGAGGAGACGGCTCCCAAGAACGATCTGATGGCGAGTGTTGGCGCTCTGACTGGCACCGGCGTCGCGGGGCGCGGCGAAGCGGTCCGCGGCCAGATGGTTAAGAAGCTGGGCGGCAACGACGCGAGCGAAGCAGCCGTCGCCCGGGCCCTCGAATGGTTCGCCAAGCACCAGTTACCTGATGGAAGCTGGAACTACGATCATCGCGGCGGTCAGTGTGCTGGCCAGTGCGGCAACGCCGGTAACCTCGTCGATTGCCGGACTGGAGCCACTGCTCAGGCCCTGCTGCCGTTTTTGGGTGCTGGTCAAACCCACAAGCAAGGCAAGTACAAAAAGAACGTCGAAGCCGGTCTGTATTTCCTCACCAGCCAGATGAAGGTGAAGAACGGCACGGGCGATCTCGCTCAGGGCGGCGGCAGCTTGTACTCGCACGGTCTCGCGTCGATCGTGCTTTGCGAAGCCTACGCAATGACCCACGACAAGGGCCTGATGGCTCCTGCTCAGTTGTCGCTGAACCACATCGTTTATGCGCAGGACCCCGTTGGCGGAGGTTGGCGTTATCAGCCTCGCCAGCCGGGCGATACGTCGGTTGTGGGCTGGCAGCTGATGGCTCTAAAGAGCGGTCACATGGCCTATCTGCAAGTTCCACCGGGCACCATCCAGGGGGCTATTAAGTTCCTCGATCACGTACAGTCGGATAGTGGCGCTAAGTATGGCTACACCGATCCAGGTGGCGGCCAGGCGACGACGGCCATCGGGTTGCTCTGCCGTATGTACCTCGGCTGGAAGAAGGACAACGCGGCACTGGGTCGCGGTGTCGACTTCCTGAGCAAAACAGGCCCGTCTGAGGGCAACATGTACTACAACTACTACGCTACGCAGGTCCTTCGGCACTACGGTGGCGAAGGCGGCGAAGGTGGGGAAGCGTGGGACAAGTGGAACAAAAAGATGCGCGACCAGCTGGTCGACACGCAGGAGAAGAAAGGTCACCTCAGCGGCAGTTGGTTCGTCGGCCGCGGCGACCACGGTGCCGAACGAGGTGGCCGCCTGTACTGCACTTCGATGGCCACCATGATCCTCGAAGTGTACTATCGCCACATGCCGATTTACGGCAAAGCCGCAGCGGAAGAAGAGTTCCCGCTGTAACTCGCTCTTTTATTTCCTAGTTGGCCGGGGCGTAACACGCCCCGGAGACCGGCGGTTTCGTCTGGTCTACCGAGTGAACCCAGCTCGCCCTTCTCCGAAACCTGTTAGGTTCCAGAGAAGCAGTTCGATACCGAACCTGCGGCTGTCCACGGTGTCCATGCCTCACTATGGACACACTCTGGACCTTCTTTGAGCAGCAGCTCACCACCAACAACTTCTTCAGCGGCGGCCTGATCCTCATGATTGGCGGCGCCCTGCTAGCGGCTTGTCGGCAGCTGCCGATGCAAGCCTGGCACTGGCTCAAGTCGCAACTGATCATTGAAGTCGACGTGCTCGATCGCGATCCTGCCTTCGACTGGATCGACCAGTGGCTGGCCGGTCATCGGTATTCGCAAGACCGAGCGCGTTGGCTCAGCGTGCGCACCCGCGCGGTTGATCCTCGACAGCGAGAGGCCGACCCGACCGGCGATCATCGGCCGCAGATCCTGTTCACGCCTGCACCAGGGCGACACTGGCTGGTTTACCGCGGCCGACTGGTGCTGCTGAATCGCGTTCGTCCGAATTTGAACCAGGCTCAGGCTCAGCCGGTGAATGTGCGTGAGTCGTTCAGTCTGACCGTGTTCACTCGCAATCGCGATGTCGTCCGCCAACTTCTGTCTGAAGCCCGCGATACGGCTTTGCCGCCAAACGACAACCGGCTGACGATCTATCGCAACGGCACCTATGCATCGTGGTGTGAGCAACTGCAGCGGACGCCCAGGCCGCCAGAATCGGTCGTGCTGCGCGAGGGAGTCATGGAGTCGATGCTGAACGATTGCCGCAACTTCCTGAAGCAGCGTGATTGGTACGTGGAGCGTGGCATTCCTTATCGTCGCGGCACTTTGCTGTATGGTCCCCCAGGAACTGGCAAGAGCTCAGCTGTTGTCGCCATTGCGTCCGCCCTGCGGATGGACATCGCGGTGCTGAACCTGGGCACCTCGAGCCTGGATGATGCGGCGCTATCCGAATTGCTGACGGAGCTTCCGTCGAGTGCCATGCTGCTGGTCGAAGACGTCGATTGCGTTTTTGTCGAACGGCAGGGCGCGGATGAGAAGGCGAACCGCGTCACGTTCAGTGGCCTGCTCAATGCGCTGGATGGTGTGGCGGCTGGTGAAGGGCGGATGCTGTTTGCCACCACGAATCACCGCGAGCGGCTCGACCCGGCCCTGATCCGACCTGGACGCATCGATCGGCAAGTCGAAGTGGGCTACGCCGATCGCGAACAGTTGCAGCGGATCTTCCGTCGGTTCTTTCCGAAGGAAACCGCGGAGTTGGCGCAGCGATTCGCGGCGTCGCTGCCGGACAAGCAGATTGCCATGTCGGCCGTTCAAGCCTATTTGATCCAGCACGCGGACGATGCAGCCGCGGCTTGTGAAGGTGCTGCCGGCTGGGCGAAGGAACATCTTCGCGAAAGAGGAGGAGTGACTTCGCCGAAGCTGCTGGCCGGCGCGGTGTCGATTGCGACACCAGCGACGCCGTACTGCGCTGGACTATGATTGACCAAGCCGTTCTTCGGGGCGTACGACGCCCCGGAGAACGGCAAGTGTGGCTGTTTGCTACGAGTGGAGTTCACTCGCTCCTCTCCGGAACCTGTTAGGTTCCGGCTAGAGGACCGCGATGTCTAGAACGGCGGGGTTTCGTCCGACGGAGCCAGGACCAGCGCCTTCAGCGAGTCAAGCGTAGCCAGCACCGCCTGGCTCTCGACTCCCGACCATCCGGCCGCTTTGTGATGCAGGATCGCAAGCTTGAACGCATCAAACGCGTCGGCCAAATCGTCCGGCAGCGATGGCAGGTTAGCAAACGGCTGAACGAGATCGACTTTCTCTTTCGGTTCGACCGTGCCTGGATCGCCGTACGACTCGCGAAGCGGTCGCACTTGTTCGCCGCCATCGGCTTCGTCGTCGCCGAAGTCCGGACCCTCGTGTCGCGGGCCGCCTTGCACTTCCTCGTAGCTGCCGGTGATGGATGACGGGACCGGTGCGCTGGTGCGAGCGGGCTCGAAGTCCTCGTCGGTCTCATTGGCGACGACATCTTCGGCCATCGGCGCTTCGCTGTCGACGCGGCCGAGAGTCTCCCACCGTTGGTTCCGCATGCCGGCGACCGACCAACCACTCTGCACGGCTCCTTCGAGCCACATTTCCGCATCGTCCCAGTCCACGGCGGCTTGGAAGTGGCTCCAGTAGAGCTGCGGGTACTGCTCAAACGCGTTGCCAAAGCGCTGATAAACCCTTCGCAAGCGACCCACATGCTGGCCGGTTACGCCACCGACGAGACGAGCCCAAGCTTCGTCCGAATACTCGGTGACTGCTGCTCCTTCGCTCACCAGAGCGTCGCGCCACTGCACGACGATACGACCCTTTTCCCAGTTGGTCGTGCTGACCAACTTGTTCCAGCGACCTACGAATGGCTGCGAAGCCGTCACCACGGCGTCACTCAGCAGCACATCGCCGACCGTTTCATTTTCCACAGCCGGTTCATTCGTTGCGATCGGTTCCAATTGATTCGGCAAAGCGTCCACAGAGCAAACTTCCTTGAGGGTGTCGATCCACAGAGCGGGTTGACCGAGAGGCAATCGGCCTCTCTTGCGATACGAGATGCGGCTTGAACCTGTTCAGTTCACGCCGTTCGAGTTCGAGCAGGCACCGCAGGGACAGCGCTGGACTTGCTCGAGCGAGGGCCTAACCTATCAGCCGACACGCGAGAGAAAAGAAGCCGCGTGAAGAAACCAAGAAGTGTCCTTCAGCAGCGTAGATAGAGGGCCGCGCCGGCAAAGTCGACGGTGGGGAAAACGTGTCGATGCGCCTCACACGCTCCCTTAGCCGGGGCGTAACACGCCCCGGAGAACTGCGGTTGCGGATCTTTTTGCAAGTGAAAGCCCAATCGCTCTTCACCGGAACGTGTTACGTTCCGGCTATGCCTGGCGATCAGCTCGGGCTGGGGACCGGAGCCCGATCTTCCGCGACGAAACCGCAGTCCTTGTGCGTGCCGTCGCAGAACGGCCTGCGTTTTGACTGGCCGCAACGGCAGAGCGCGATGGCTGGCTTGTTCGCGGGAACTTCGAACTTATTGCCGGCCGCGTCGATGATAGTGATCGGGCCTTCCACGAGGAATGGTCCGTGATCGCGAACTTTAATGGTGACGTCGGCCATCTGTCTTGCCTCCGTGGCGGAATCGTTGAAACTGCTACGTGGGTGCTCTGCGGTCCAGTCTATCGCCTGCTCGCAAGCTCGCCCAGTTACCTACCTGAGTCGCGTACATCGATCGGTCTCAACCATGCACCACGAAGTAGAGCAGAAGTTTCCTGTTGCCGACGCCGCGTCGCTCGTGGCCAGCCTCACACTGCAAGGCGCCGCGTGGCGCGACCCGATCGAACAGGTCGACACCTATTTCGCTCATCCCTCGCGCGACTTCGCTCAGACCGACGAAGCCCTGCGCATCCGCCGAGTCGGCAACGAGAATTTCGTCACCTACAAAGGACCCAAGCTCGATGCTTTGACGAAGACGCGTCGCGAACTCGAATTCCTTTTGGCCACGGGACCGATGCGACACGAGCAGTTCGGTGAGTTGCTCGAGGCGCTCGGCTTTCGCCGGGTCGCCGACGTGCGCAAGGTTCGTCGGCCGGGCACGCTGCATTGGAGCGGCCAACCCGTAGAGCTTGCACTCGATGAAGTCGATGGAGTGGGGACCTACTTCGAAGCGGAACTCTCGGCCAACGAAGGCGAACTGGATCGGGCTCGGCAGGCACTGCTCGATCTCGCGCGGGTGCTCGCGCTTCCGCCGCCGGAACGGCGAAGCTATCTGGAACTGCTTCTCACCTCCGGCGGCCGATAGCCAAAGCCGTTTCGGCCCAGCTCCGCTGATTTTCTGGAAACTCCGCCGAAACATCCGCGGCGGGCTGGTGTTTGAACTGGTATCACACACGCCGCGAACAACGGCGATCTTGGTCAGCGACTTATCTGGAGAATGGGCTCATGAAGTGGTTCGTAGCAGTGGCGGCGATTGCGCTGTCGACAATGGTGGCAATGCCTGGGTTGGCTCAGGAAGGCAATAAAGGTGGCAAGGGCGAACGAGGACCGCGTGGCGGCGCCCGTGGCGAAGAGTTCCGCAAGCGGATGCTCGAGCGCTTCGACAAGGACAAGAACGGCGAACTGAGCGAGGAAGAGCGCGCTGAAGCTCGCAAGGAATTTGAGAAGATGCGGGCCGAGCGCGGCGGCGAAGGCCCGCGGCGTGGACCCGGCGGTGGTCCCGGCGGCCCGGGTGGATTCAACCGCGAGGAGATGATCAAGCGGTTCGACAAAGATGGCGACGGCAAGCTGAGCGAAGACGAGCAGAAGGCTGCCCGTGCCCAGTTCGAAGAGCGCCGCAAGGACATGCTCAAGAAGTTCGACAAGGACGGCAACGGCGAACTGAACGAGGAAGAGCGAGCCGCTCTGCGTGAATCGTTCCGCGCCAGTCGTCCAGAAGGCCAGAAGAAGGCCGACTAGCCTCGCGTTTTCTGCACAAAACAGCCGAAGCCTGGCGCGGGCACAAATGGGGGTGCTCTCGCCGGGCTTTGGCATTTCTTGACCGCCGCCTCTCGCACTCGCTTGCCGGCTATAATTGGAGACAGGACTGCCGTTGGCTGTCCTCCTGCGGGCTGAACTCATTTCCGCCTGCCCCAAGCAGTTTGAGCCGGAGCTATCAGCGTGACGCGTGAGTTTTCCGACGTGCAAGCCGCCGTGGACGCCATCGCCCGCGGCGAGGTGATCATCGTTGTCGATGCGGAAGACCGCGAAAACGAAGGGGACTTCATCTGCTCCGCCGAAAAGGCGACCGCTGAAACGGTCAACTTCATCCTCAGCGGCCGCGGCCAGTTCTGCGTGCCGCTGCTGCCCGATGTGGCGGAACGACTTGACCTGTCGCCCGTGGTCGACCTGAACACCGCTCCGCTCGGAACCGGCTTCCTCACGCCGCTGGACCACCGTACCGGCAAGACTGGCATCACCGCCGAAGAACGGGCAGTCACCGTCCGCGCCATGGCCGATGGCCACAGCACGCCGCGCGACTTCGTCCGCCCCGGCCACGTCCATCCGCTGCTCGCGAAAGAAGGGGGCGTGCTGCGCAGGGCGGGACACACTGAAGCTGCCGTCGATCTCTGCCGCATGGCGGGGCTCGCGCCGGTCGGCGTGCTCTGCGAAATCCTCGACGACAAAGGTGGCCGCGCTTCGCGGGAGTACATGCTGGAACTTGCCCGCAAGCATAACCTGAAGATGATCTCGATCGAGCAGCTTATCGCCCACCGCCGCGTGAGCGAAAAGCTCGTCTCGCGCATCACCCAGGCCAAGCTGCCAACGGGCGAGTACGGCGACTTCACGATCATCGCCTACGAAGTGAAGTACGAAGCCCAGAACCCCATCGCACTCGTTCGCGGCGAACCCGAAAAAGCCGAGGCGCCGCTCGTCCGCTTGCATTCGTCCTGCTTCACAGGCGACCTGCTCGACTCTCTCCGTTGCGACTGCGGCAGCCAGTTGCACATGGCGATGCAGATGATCGCGAAGGAAGGTGCCGGCGTGCTCGTCTATTTGCCGCAAGAGGGACGCGGCATCGGCCTGGTCGAAAAGATCCGCGCGTACGAGCTACAAGAGAAAGGGCTCGACACGGTCGAAGCCAACAAGGCCCTCGGCTTCAAAGCCGACATGCGCGATTACGGCGTGGGCATTCAGATCTTGAAGGACTTGGGGCTGAGCAACATCCGCCTGATGACCAACAACCCCAAGAAGACCGATGCGTTCATCTATGGCGGCTTCGCGCTGAACGTAATCGATCAAATTCCGATCATCACCGCGCCCAACCCGCACAACGCCCGTTACCTGGCAACGAAGCGGGACAAAATGGGGCACAAACTGCCCGAAAACGTTTAGACGAAAGTCGGACCGCAGATTTCAGTCGCTGCCTACGAGCGATAATTCTCGTGGCACTCGACGCAGCTCTTGCCGATCTCGGCGCTCGCCTTGCTCGCGGCGTCGAAGTTCTTCGACTTGGCCGCTTCGGCGATCTCTTTAGCCGAATCGCGCAGCTTGATGCAGAACGCTTTGTACTCATCGGAGTCGGCGTCCATCATGCCTTCTTTCGCGAGCACATCGCCGATGGCCGCAAACATCTCGGCATCGTGGGCGAGTTTGTCAGCGTTCGCGGTGAACTGAGCCTTGTCGGAGAGAAGTGGCTTCATCTCCGGCTCCCAGACCTTCTCCAGGTATTGCATTAGCGGAGCGCGGTCGCAGATGGCGGCCCAGTTGTTCTTCGCTTCAGCCGCCTTCTCAGTGAAGGGCGAACTGCCTCCCATCAGGTCCTGCAGTTCCGCTTTGCGTTGCTTGGCTTCGTTGAAGACCTGCACGGTGCCGACCTTGGCATTGGCGGCGGTGCGGGCAAAGGTGTCGCGGGCGGTGGCGGCGTCGGCCTTCCAGCGGACTTCGCCGTCGTATTCGTTGATGATTGCGAACAGCATCGCCAGGATGCTGAATTCGCGACGGGCGAGCTTGTAACCTTTGCCAGCGAAGTCGCTCGGCGTCGTCACGCCCTGATCGACCAGCAGCTTCGTCGCCTTGATCTCATCCTCAATCGTGCCGGACGAAATCATCGCAGCCCAAGTGCCGGTGCCACCGCCAGTTGCGGGCGATCCGCTACCAGCCGCTGGCGTGCTGCCCGATGCAGCAACCGCAGGCCCCGCCTGACTCAGATTCCCGGGCCGCTCACCAACCAGCCCTTCCTGAAACGCATCGTTGAAAAAGGTACGATCGGCGGTGAATTTGGGCGGCTGAGCCCGGCGAATGACCTTCGGCCCCTTGGTCTGAGCCCAAACGCCCGGCACGGCAATCGCCAGGAAAACCGCCACACCAACGAGTATCTGCTTCCGCATCTTCTGCTCCACTTGTGTCCGTCCTGCATTATCGACCGAAGTTGCATCCGCAGCAATGCAATCGCGCAGTAAACCGCGACGCTCGCCGTTAGGCGAACCGCTCTGCCGTTAGCCGATACTCGCGCGTCTCGCTTTTCGCCACTCAACTGCAGCTCGCTTCACAACACTTCCTGTCTCAATACTAGGGGGTCACTGCTTACTCATAGGTCTCCCAACTAATCGCTGAAACCACTGCTGGGGGGTGCTTTAGCGCTCCCGGCCACCTCCTTTTCAACAGTCTCAATAAGCAATCCCACTAGACCTCTTCTGGGGGAGTGACAGGGGCACCCGCACCGCAAACATCAGACAAAACCATTTGCAACTCTCGATAAATTCATATACAATTAACGGCAGATTGTCAACCTTTGTCAGGTGCCGGAAGTATCGATCCCCTACGACCAGTCCGCACTTAGCGTCACGAAACAATTCGCTCATCAAACGAGAAACGGCTGCATGCCCTTCGCCACCACCTTCCGACCAATAGCTTTCGGATCATCCGACTACGATCAGGAGTGCTTTCTGCGGAACCAGGTCCTGCGGCAGCCCATCGGTTTAGACCTCTTTGCCGAAGATCGGAGCGCCGAGCGTACGCAGCAGCACTTTGGCCTATTCGATTCTTCGGATGCGATCGTCGCCTGTGTGATCGCGGTTCCCTTATCGCCGACGAAGGCAAAAATCCGCCAGATGGCGGTGCATCCCTCGCAACAGCGCCAGGGGCTGGGCCAACACCTAATGCGAAAAGTCGAGCAGCAGTTGCTCGCAGGCGGCGTGCAGCAAGTCGAGTTGCATGCTCGCGTTGAAGCCGTCCCTTTTTATCGAGCGCTGGGCTACGCGGTGGTTGGCGAAGAATTCATCGAAGTTGGCATTACGCATTTGGCAATGGAGAAGCGCCTGGGAGCCAGTGACCAGAGCGCGTAACCCTTGCATGACAACTTGAATCGGGTAGTCAGCACCGGAGCTAACCTCGGGGGACTTTCGTCCCCCGCTCGCCCGCCGTCCGGACGTATAATCGAGAATAAGCGCTTCACCTTCCCTCTACCTGGCTTCGATGCCCGTGCCTGGCGATTCTTCGAAAAAACCCTCCCGACGCGAGTTCCTGAGAGGGCGTTCGGCCGTTCGGATGCTCGCCGAAGCAGCTGCGGCGCCGCGGCCGGAATCAGAGCCACTGCCGCCGGTTAAGACACGCTCGTTGCTGGTCCATGTCGGCCGGGAGGCGATGGCCTGCGAGTTCGAGGTGGTGCTCAACGCGGGTCAGCACAAGCAGGGAACCGACGTGGCCGTCGCGGCCCTGGATCTGGTCGATCAACTCGAGGCCCAACTGACCGTCTACCGCGACGACAGCGAAGTCAGCCGACTGAACCAGCTCGCCGCAAGCGAGCCGGTGCCGGTCGAATCCCGCCTCTTCGAATTGCTCGTTCAAGCGAAGGTCCTCGCCGAGCAAACGGGAGGCGCTTTCGACATCACTTCAGGTCCGCTGACGAAAGTTTGGGGCTTTTACCGTCGTCAGGGCAAAATGCCGAGTGCACACGACGTTGCCGCGGCGCTGGCAAAAGTCGGTAGTCGGTCGCTCGAACTGGATGAGGCTCGGCAGACGGTCCGCTTCGGCCAGCCGGGCATGGAGATCAACCTTGGAGCGATCGGTAAAGGATACGCGCTCGATCGGGCCGCCGGTCTGCTGCTCACCGAGGGTGTGAGCGACTTCATGATCCACGGGGGCAACAGCAGCGTGCTTGCGAGTGGCTCACGGCAGCTGGATGTGAACGCCGGCTCACCTGCCGCGGAAACAGCATTGGCCGACGAGCAAACCCAGGAGCAAAACAGGCAGCCGACGGTTCAAGTTGCGCAGCAAGATGAGGCCGCAGCCGGCTGGACGGTCGCTCTCCGCCATCCGCTCCGCCCTGATCAGCGCCTCGCCGAGTTCAAGCTCTTCGACCAGGCGCTCGGCACCTCCGGCTCGGGCACGCAGTATTTTCACCATCAAGGCAAACGCTACGGCCACATCCTCGACCCGCGCACCGGCTGGCCGGCCGACCGCGTGTTGTCAAGCACGGTCATCGCTCCGACCGCGGCCGAAGCCGACGCCTTGTCGACCGCCCTTTATGTGCTGGGTCTCGATGCGGCACGAGAGTTTGGCGCCAAACGACCGGACATCTCGGCACTACTAACTACGCAAAGCAGCCGAGCCGGCGTCATCGAACTGCACCCGCTCAACCTGCCAGACGACCGCTGGCGACAAATTCCCTCGTAGCTGGATTCGCCAGAATTCAGACGCCCCGCAATTGGAGAAAGTCGTTTGTCTGAATTCTGGCGAATTCAGCTACGAGATGCGGTGTGCCTACGACTTTGCGCCTCTTCATTCCCGCTTCACCCGCCAGTAGGATAAGCTGCTTCCGAGCCGACGCTGCTGGGCGATTCCTGCAGGGTGGCGACTCCGATCTGGTCTGGAATTCTCGTCATGCCCTCCGGCGATTCACTCGATCCACTGCGTGCCGCGCTGGCCGTGTCACCCGATAACATTCCGCTGCGTCAGCACCTGGCCGAATCGCTGCTCGGCCTGGGCAAGGCGGACGAAGCTGAAGCCGAGTTCCGCTCTGCACTCGCGCTCGCGCCCGACAACACGGCGCTGCAGCTTGGGCTGGCTCGCTCGTTCTACCAGCAGCAGAAGCAAAGCGCCGCGCTCGTCGTGCTGGAGAAGCTCGTGCGGCATCGCAGCCCGCCGGCGGAGGCCCACAAGCTGTATGCCCGGCTGTTGTTCCAGCGCGGCGAGGTCGAGAACGCCGTGGCTCAGTACAAGCTGGCCATCGAGATCGACCCCGCTGCAGCCGACGATGAACTCGCCAAACAGCTTGGAGTGAACGCTTCGAACAAGAGCGAAGTGATCGATGGCCGCATGCGGGCCGGCTGGGACGAAGGTGGCCGCGACTTCAGCGATAACGTCGAGCGACCGACGATTGGTTTCGCCGATGTCGGTGGCATGGATGAGCTGAAGGAAGAGATTCGGCTGAAGATCATCTATCCGCTCGAGCACAAAGATCTGTACGCCGCCTACGGCAAATCGATCGGCGGCGGCATCCTGATGTACGGCCCGCCCGGTTGCGGCAAAACTCACCTCGCTCGTGCGACGGCTGGCGAAATCAAAGCCGGCTTCATTCCGGTCGGCATCAACGACGTGCTGGAGATGTGGATCGGCAACAGCGAGCGGAACTTGCATCAGCTGTTTCAGGAAGCGCGCGACAACGCCCCGTGTGTGCTCTTCTTCGACGAGGTCGACGCCCTCGGCGCGAAGCGCTCCGACATGCAGCACAGCGGCGGCCGGCACCTGATCAATCAGTTCCTCTCCGAAATGGACGGCGTGAAGCACTCGAACGAAGGAGTGCTGATCCTTGCCGCAACCAACGCCCCCTGGCACGTCGACCCTGCGTTCCGCCGCCCCGGACGTTTTGACCGCGTGCTCTTCGTGCCGCCACCCGATCAGCCGGCCCGCGCGTCGATCCTGAGCATTCTCGCCCGCGGCAAGCCGGTCGCCGACGTCGACTACGCGGCGGTCGCAAAGAAGACCGAAGGCTTCTCGGGCGCCGACATGAAGGCCGTCGTCGATCAGGCGGTCGAAGCCAAGCTGCGGCAGGCGATGAAGACCGGCAAGCCCTCGCCGCTGACCACGGCCGACTTCGTCGCGGCTGCCGGCACGCTCAAGCCAACGACGAAGGAGTGGTTCTCCACGGCCCGCAACCACGCGCTCTACGCGAACCAAGGGGGCATGTACGACGACATCCTGAAATTTTTGAGGATGAAATGAGCGTCATGCTGCAGCGGGCCACGCTGCTTTTTCAGCAAGAGCGATATCACGACGCCGCCGACGCGCTTCGCCAGTGCCTGGCGGAAAATCCCGAGAGCGCCGAAGCGCATCGGTTGTTGGCCCTGTGCCTCGCGAATCAAAACCAACTGCAGCAAGCCACCCAGCATGCGCAGCAGGCGATCGGCCTCGATCCAACAGAACCGTTCTCGCACTATACGCTCGCAGCCGTGCTGCTGCGTCGCAATCACTACGCCGAGGCACAAGCGGCCGCAGAGCGGGCGGTGAGCATCGACCCGGGTTTCGTCGAAGGCTTCTCGATGCTGGCCCAAATCCACATCCAGCAGCGACGGTGGCAGCAGGCCTACGACGCGGCCAGCCAGGGGCTCGCGCTCGATCCGGACGACGCGAATTGCCTCAATCTGCTCAAGCGAGGCGGCAGCCACACTGAACGACGCATTGCAGCGCAACCCCGACAATGCTTGGGCGCATGCGAATCAGGGCTGGGTCTGTCTGGAGCAGGGAGATCCGAAGCGGGCCGGCGATCACTTCAAGGAAGCGCTGCGGCTGGAACCGGATCTCGAATACGCGCGGGCTGGCATTGTCGAGTCGATTAAGGCCCGCAACTTCATCTATCGCTGGATGCTGTACTACTTCCTGTGGATGGCGAAGTTTTCGTCCACGGCGCAGTGGGCCATCCTGCTGGGAGGCTTCTTCGGCTTTCGCTTTGTCTCCAAACTGGCCGACGACCGGCCAGAGCTCGCGCCGTACCTGATGCCGCTCATCGTGGGCTACACCGTTTTTGCGCTGATGACCTGGCTGGCCAATCCGCTCTTCAATCTGATGCTACGGCTGCATCCGATTGGCAAGTACGCGGTGAGTGACGACCAGCGGCGCGGAGCGAATGTGCTGCTGGTTGGACTGCTCCTGACTGCCCTGGTGCTGGGCGCCGGCTTCGCGTTTTCCACAGTGCAGCTCGCGCTGCAAGCGGCGCTGTTTGCGGTGCTGATCGTGCTGCCGGCGGCGATGGTTTACAACTGCGACGAAGGCTGGCCGAGGATGACAGCCTGGGCCATCGTGGCCGGTCTCGCTATTCTCGGACTGCCGCTCATTGTGGTATTGGCATTCAAAGTGCCGCCGGAGACTCTGCAAGTACTGATCGTGCTGTGGATTGTTCTAGCCGCCCGATCGTTTGTCTGGGCTGCAATCGCCGCTCAGTTCGGCATGAATTATCTGGCCGCTCAGACGGTGCGTAAGTAAGCCGCGGATGGACGCTACTTCTTCTTCGCCTCAATCGGCAATTGATCGATCTTCGCCGCGAGGATGAAGTCGTTCTCGCTGAGGCCGCCGATCGCGTGGGTCCACAACTCGATCCAGACGTTGCGGTAGCCTTCCAGGTGAAGATCCGGATGGTGCTGATCCTCTTCCGCCACGCGCGCGACCTGCTCGAAGAATCGCATGGCGGCCATGAAGTTCGTCACGGTCCACTCCTTGCGAATCCGCTTGCCCGCATCGGTCAGTTGCCAGCCGCTGAGCTTAGCGACCTGAGCCTGTGCTTCTTCCAGCGTTGCCGGCTCCACGCCGCCCTCGCACGGTTTGCACCTTTTCGTGACGAGCTTGTCAGCCGATTCGACGTCCACCGTGATACCCTCCGCGTTCTATAAGCGACACCTAACCGGCGAGTAACACTCGCCGTAGAACAGCCGCTGAACTCACCCGGCAAGTGCGGGCCGCAGTCGCCGTTCTCCGGGCGTGTTACGCCCCGGCTAAAGTCGACTGATCAGCAACACTCACGCGGCCTGCTGCGGCGAGAGCCCCAGCGAGTCCGCCGCCGGTTGCATGGCCTCGATTACAAACTGAATGTGTTCGTCCAAGTCCACTCCCAGATCGGCGGCGCCCCGTTCGATATCCTCCCGATTCACCGCCGCGGCAAAGCCCCTGGTTTTGAGCTTCTTCCGCACGCTCTTGGCCTGCAAGCCGACGAGCCGTTCGGGGCGCACCATCGCACAGGCGGTGATGAAACCGGCGAGTTCGTCGCAGGCATACAGCGCCTTATCAAGTCGCGACACGCGCGGGCAGTCGGTCAGATAGTCCGCGTGCGACTTGATGGCGTAAATGACGTCGGCCGGATAGCCGCGTTCTGCCAGGATCTTGGCCCCTTGCAGCGGATGATCCGGCGCATCGGGCCAGCGCTCGTAGTCGAAGTCGTGCAGCAAGCCGACGACCGACCACTTCGTTTCATCCTCGCCGAACTTGCGAGCATATGCCCGCATCGCGGCCTCCACGGCCAGCATGTGGCGGCGGAGGCTTTCGCTCTGCACGAATTCGCAGACCAGGGCGTAAGCGTCCTCGCGGTTCATGGTAGTAGGCACACTCCGTGTGCCATGTCATACGCCCCTGGGAAGACGGCACGCGGAGGGTGCCTACTACTTTGACCCACTACGTCTCCAAATCGCTCGGCTTCGGCTCGAGCGGCTTGGTGTTCTCCTCGGTCTCCTGCTTTTCGCGCCAAGGCTTCTTTTCTTTGTAGCTATCGAGCTCTTCTTTCAGCTGCATGGCCACCTCGCCGTCGCCGGCTTCGACTGCCTTGTTCGACCACCTCATGGCCTCATCCCAATCGCCCGCCTCCGCGTAGCCAGCGGCGAGCGTGCTCAGGATGTGCGGCTTCTCATACTTGGTCAGCTCGCACGCCTTCTTGGCGAGCTCGATCGAACGCTTCGCATTGCGCAGGTCGTCTTCCGTCGAAGTGGCGAGCACCCAGGCCAGGTTGTTGAGCACGCCCGTGTCTTCGCCGTCGATCTTCAGGGCGTTCTCGTAATCGGCAATCGCTTCGGCATGCTTGCCGATGCTCAGCAGAGCGTCGCCGCGGGCCCGCAGGGCATCGGCGTTCTTCGCGTCGGCTTCGATGAGCCCGTCGAGCACTTCGATCGCCCGCCGCGGCCGCTTGTCGGCGACCATGTAGGTAGCAAGCTGCAACCGATAATCGGCGTTCTGCGGGTCGGAGTGCAGCAGCGTCTGGATATCGGTAATCGCCTGGGCGAAGTTCCCCTTCTGCGCGGCAAGCAAGCTCCGCATCAAAATGCCTTGCGGCAGATCAGGCCGCAGGGCGAGGGCCTTTTCGATGTCAGCTTTGGCTTCTTCATCCTTGCCATCCGCGGCGAGCAAGCGGCTGCGCATCAGCAGGGCGGCGACGTCCTTGCCGTCGATCTCGAGCGCCTTGTTCAGGTCCTCGGTCGCAGCCTTCAGATCGTCCTTCAGCACATTAATACGGGCTCGCAGGTTGTAGCCGAGCGTCGCCTTTGGTGCGATTTCGATCACCTTGTCGGCATACTTCAGCGCCTCGTCATACTTTTTCAGGTTCGTGAGCGCTTCGGCCAGGGCACCCACAGCTGCCGGATTGTCGTCCTGCTTGGCGACGAGCTTGGTCAGGTCGGCGACTGCCTTCTCGTTCTCGCCCTTTTCCAGGTAGATCAGCGCCCGACCCTGCCAGGCTTGAATGTTCGATTCGTCCGCGGCGATGGCGGCGTTGAAATCTTCCAGCTTCTTGTCGTTGTCTTCGCTCAGCGCGGCCCGCAGCACATACGCCTTCGCGAGTTCTTCGGGCTGGTCTTTCTCCTTGAGCAGCCGAACCGCTTCATCCGCCGCCGCCGTGGCCGCCTTCGTGTCACCGCCGGGCAGTACCTGCAGCTTCGCGGTGAGCAGGTAGATGTCGGGCAGCTTGGCGTCGTACATCTTGGCCTTTTCGAGGTCCTTCAGGGCGTACTGACGCACGAGCGGCCAGCGGGGCGATGGGGGCTGTTGCTCAAAAATGGCCGCCGACAACCGGTTAGCGTGCTGGAATAAGGTGGCTGCCAGCATTTGCTTGGCGAACTGGGCCTGTCCCTCGTCGAGCCCCTTCTTCAGGGCCGATTCGCCCTTCTCGATCACCTTTTCCAAATCCCCCAAGGTCTCAGCCGAAAGCTGCAGATCGGTGGCGGCATCGAGGTCGGCTTGACCTTCATTCTCAGCCCGCACCACGGCAGGCATCAGTAGCAGGGCAACAATGGTCGCAAGCAGGAAGCGACTCATAGATGAAACTCCTTACACGGAACGGCGATGGGTGGCGGCGGCCCGGCAGCCCATTGGCCCCCCAGCAACCGCCAAGCGCCATTATGCCGCGCTGGGCGATGCGATGCCATGCGAGTATGGCGGGGCAGTGCGGGAGGCAGGATTGGGGTTCAGGGTTCAGAGGTAAGAGGTAAGAGGTAAGAGCGGGACGCGCGAGTGGTTAACCAAACTCCGTCCCAGGCTCCAGCGTGGGACGAAACCACCGCGAGGCTCCGCCTCGCCGCCCCGCAGCGAGCTATTGCCACCTCGAACCACTCGGTTAGCGACGCTTCTCAGAAGCGTTCGCTCACACCGATCGACCTAACTCCTCCGATCTCTCCTCAAACCAAGGAGTACTTACGTCAAATCTCAAATCCCTCACTCCGCCGCTACGTGTTGATAAACTACCCGGGTTTATCAACACCCACCCCGGCCCCAGGGGACCCGTACTTGTTGATTTACGCATCGATTAAATCAACACCCGCCACTCCCACCAGCCGCCGCATCATCGACGTAAGTACCAAAGCACCTTCTCGACCTCCCGGTCGACTTACGTCGTGCAGCCAACTCGCTTCCCACTCCAACACGCCCCGACTCGGTGCTCAACTCACCCCCATCACGTCCGAGAAGAAACAATCTCCGCCGGCAGCACGCGACACCGAACCCGAAGACACCAACCCACAATTTTGTTAACAACTTGCTAGTTTGTCAATAACTACGAACATATTTCCGCGATTCCTGAACCCGACCCAGGCCGATGGTTCTTCTCAGAAGTTGCAAACCACGCCGGTAACCGTCAATACTGTCGCTCGATTATTCTCTGATTGGAGCAGGCCATGTCTGAGGTCAAAGCAAATGCAGCGCCCAGCAAATCGTTTGCTGCAAGAACCCTGGCTGCCGGCTTTGTAACCGCCGCGGCCCTGGCGACAACTCCGGCAATGGCGAGTTTCTTTCAACAGAGCGGAGCGCCCTGGACGGCAGTCCTGGCCTATTCGCTGTTGGTCATGGCCAGTCAGATCGCCGCCCTGAGCATGGTATGGACGATCGGTGAGCCCTTGTCGCAGCAGGCCCGCGAAGGAATTGGCATCCTCTGCATCCTTATCGTTCCGACTGTGGCGCTTTACATCGCTATCACGGGGCTGGAACCAACCGCCGTCGCCTGGATGGTTTGCATCATACTCGTGGCGCCGCTGTTCGGGTTCGGCAACGCCGCCATGAACCGCGGGGAGCATCCCACGGGTTTTCGAAAAATGGCTTGGTCAATCATCGGCGCGCTCACACTCGTAGCGTGGCTTAGCGTGCTCGGCAGGTACTACCCGAGCCTTCCGCAAAATCTGGCCGACCTGCTTACCGGCACTAAAGCAGACATTGCAAGTGTCAGGAGCTACCAAGCACCATCTCCGCCCGCAATCCCGCCCCTTTCCGTGGCAGTCCAGGCAGGGGACCTCGAAGAGGTTCGCCGGCTGCTCGCCGAAGGGGCCGATCCGAACGAAACGAGCGAAGAAAGCCTCGGCCTGCTTGCCCTGCGCAATGGGCATTCGGAGATCGCAGCCGAATTGGTCGCCGCAGGACTCAGCGTCACCGAAGGCTTGCCCGACGGCAACACGCTGCTGCATTTGGCGATCGAGAATGGCGATGACGAACTGGCGGATGCGATTCTCCAAAGAAGGGTCACGCCTGATACTGCGAACGACGACCAACAACATCCTGCCGACCTGGCCGCTCGCCAGGGGAACCACGATCTGCTCCTGACGATGCTCCAGCAAGGCTTTGAACTCTACGACGAGTTGGCGAAGTCTTCCGCTGTTCAACTCGCCTTCTTTCAGCCCGATGCGCGGCTGGCAAAACTGCTGTTCAAAGCCCAGATTCCGGTTCACTGCTCGGGCGCCAATCCCCTGCGACTCGCGATTGAGGCGCAAAACTTGGAGCTAGTCGAATTGTTCTTGCAGCGGGCTAAGCACGCTTGTGAATGCAGCTCCTGCGTCAGCGAAACGTCCCTGCAACTTGCCATCGAAAACGGTGACTTGCCCATTATCACCGCCGTGTTCCAAGCGACGCTTGAGCCGGACGCCAAGTCGCTGAAACTCGCTGAAGGACTGCCAGAAGTGAAGCAATTGCTGGAGTCACGCCAGCCGCTCAAAACGCCGCAACACTTCATCATGGAGTCGGTACTCAAGGGGGACTTCCAGGAGGTCGAGTCGAACGCGCGTTTAGTTTCGCTGGGGGACCGGGTAAACGGCTTGGGAGAAACCCTACTCCACCTGGCGGCAGAACAAGAAGACCCTCGCATGCTGCAGACTCTTCTGAAAAGCGACGCCCAAGTCGATATCGCCGATGACCGAGGTCGCACCGCACTCTACAACGCCATCGCCGCCGGCCGGACTCAAGCGGTGAAACTACTGCTCGACGCCGGAGCTTCGCTCACTCCCCGCCAAGGATCGTCACAACTCAGCCCCCTAGAGTTCGCCCGCGCCCGCGGAGCAGCAGCGAAAATGATCACACTTTTAAACAGAGTGTGATGGAGATATCACGAAGCCACTTCGTGGAACCCAGAACGTCTTCACTTGGGCAGGTTCCTTACTGTCTCAACTGCTTCAACACCTATCCCGTGCGAAAAGGATCGGCGGGCGGGTTCATGCCGCGGATGTCTCGCCAGTAGTCGTCCACGACGTTGGGTTCGATGTAGACCTCTCCACCTCCCGCCCAATGCCGATCCTGACCATTCTTCTTTGGCCCCGAAACCCAGTACTCGATGCCGGTGACTGGATTGAAGTAGTTGGCGCCAATGCCTTGTCCCCGGCGGGACTGCAGCAGCATGCCGCCGACATAGATCGAGCGGCCGCTCTTGGAGAAGCGGACGCGGCAAATCCGAGCCCGGCCGCGGTCGTTCTTCCCGGTTTTGCATTCCACATACATGATGCGAGTAGCTGGGCGGGTCACGGCAGGACTCCTCGGGAGCGTAGACAGCCAGCATGCGAGGAAGGATTCGAACCTTCACCCTGCCGTTTTGGAGACGGCCGCTCGGCCAACTGAGCTTCTCGCATAGGTGTGCGAGAGCAATGACGGGCGACCTAAAAGAAGATTCGCGGTGAACGCTTCCAAGAAGCATCGCTAACCGGAACCGGATAATAAGCATCGAGCAGTAGGCTGGGAGCGCAGGTACCGAGTACCCATTACCTAGTACTCAGTACTCCAACACCATCGTGCCTCCAGCAACAAACCGCCCCCTGAACCCTCACCCCTCCGCTCTTACCTCTTGCCTCTTCACCCCCTCTCCCTCCCCTTGCAGCTGCTTCCCCGCCGGGCACGTCCCCCGTTCCGCCTCGCGCGGCTGCAACAGCTTGGCAATCAGGCCCGTCCAACCGGTCTGGTGCGACGCGCCAAGCCCGCGGCCGTCGTCGCCGTGGAAGTACTCGTAGAACGGCACGTAATCGCGGAAGTGTGGATCGAACTGCTCTTTTTCACTCGCCCCAAACACCGCCCGCCGCCCCTCGTGGTCGCGGAGAAACAAGCGGGTGAGTCGCCGGGTCAGTTCGTCGGCGACGCCTTGCAGCGTGAGATACTTGCCCGATCCGGTCGGGCATTCGATGGTGAAGTCATCGCCATAGTAGTGATGGAACTTCTGCAGCGACTCGATGATCAGATAGTTCACCGGCATCCACACCGGCCCGCGCCAGTTGGAGTTGCCACCGAACAGGCCCGAATCCGATTCGCCCGGCACATAGCTCACCTTCATCGTCTCGCCGGAACAGTAGAAGTCGAACGGATGCTGCGCATGCTCCTTCGACAGCGACCGCACGCCGTAGTCCGACAGGAACTCCGTCTCGTCCAGCATTCGCGCGAGCAGCCGCTTCATCCGGTGACCGCGCAGCAGCGACAAGAGTCGTCGCTCGCCAAGCCCCGGCTCATGCCAGCGCGAGACCAGTCCGGCCAGGTCGGGGCGGTACTTCATCACCCACATCAACCGCCGGTTGAAGTCGGGCAGCTTCGCAAGCGTGCCTGGTTCGATCGTCTCTACCGCGAACAGTGGAATGAGCCCGACCATCGACCGCACTCGCAGTGGAATCTTCTGACCGGTCGGCAATTGCAAACTGTCGTAATAGAACTCGTCCTGCTCATCCCACAGCCCATAGCCGTGATTGCCACCCATGTTGGTCATCGCCTCGGCGATGTGCAGGAAGTGCTCGAAGAACTTGGTGGCGATGTCTTCGTAGACGGGGTTATGCTGCGCCAGCTCAATCGCAATCCGCATCAGGTTGAGGCTGTACATCGCCATCCAAGCCGTGGCGTCGGCTTGTTCGAGCGACGCACCGCCGGGCAGTTCTTCGCTCCGATTGAACACACCGATGTTGTCGAGGCCGAGAAAACCGCCCTGAAAAATATTTCGTCCCTGCGCATCCTTTCGGTTCACCCACCAGGTAAAATTGAGCATCAGCTTGTGGAACACGCGCTCGAGGAAGGCCGTGTCGCCGACGCCCCCACGCTGCTTGCGGTCGATCTGAAACACGCGATAGGCAGCCCACGCTTGAACTGGCGGGTTCACATCGCTCAGCGCCCACTCGTACGCAGGCAACTGACCACTCGGGTGCATGTACCACTCGCGGGTGA